>OGEZ01000264.1_pt1 | contig 53913 bp, 51 predicted proteins | sample 1570831 | NCBI WGS metagenome assembly OGEZ01 (sample SAMEA2582059, study PRJEB24529) | metagenome | biome: Human gut stool | place: China | collected 2011
GCGGGCCTTGCTACAGAGGGCAGGCTCGTCTTTGTACAACCTCTCCGTCACGCCTGCGGTGTGCCACCTTTCCTTGTAGGAGAGGCTTTGGCAGGCCGGGCCACTTTCCGCTGCCCGCTGGAAGCTCAATATGGCATAAAATATAGTGCCCTGCTATAGAGATCAACAACAGCCTGACAAGGAACGCTTGTCCAGAAGCTGCTGCCCTCTATAGCAGGGCACTACTGTTTACGATAAAATCAAACTTTATTCAGCCAGTAAAACCTACCCGGCACGCCAGTGCCTCTCCCTTTGGGAGAGGTGGCTGCGAAGCAGACGGAGAGGGCTTACTCCACGCTGATCATATAGTAGTAGACCGGCTGACCGCCGCGGATGTGGCTGACCTCAACGTGGTTGGGGCATTTTGCCTTGACGATCTCGGTCACCTTCTCGGCATCCTCGTCGGAGACGTCGCAGCCGGAGATGATGGTGACGAAGCTGGAATCCTTCTTGCACATACTGCGGGCCAGACGATAGGTGGCCTTGGTGATGTCGCTGGAGGTGGAGACGATCTTGCCGTTCTCCAGGGCCATGATCTCGCCCTTCCGGATCCGCTTGCCGTCGTACTCGCTGTCGCGGGCGGCGTAGGTGATGAGGCCGGTGGAGACCTTATCGGCGGCAGACATCATGTTGATGGTGTTGGCCTCGACGGTAGCAGAGGGGTCGAAGTTCAGCAGAGCGGTGATGCCCATGGGGACGGTGCGGGTGGGCAGAACGACCACCTGACGGTCAGCCAGCTTCTGAGCCTGCTCAGCAGCCATGATGATGTTCTTGTTGTTAGGCAGGACAAAGACGGTCTTGGCCGGGACGCTCTGGATGGCGGCAAGGATGTCCTCGGTGGCGGGGTTCATGGTCTGACCGCCGGAGACGACAGCGTCAGCGGCCAGGTCGGTGAAGACAGCCTTCAGGCCCTCACCGGCGGCGACAGCAACGAAGCCATAGTCGCGGCTGGGGTCAACGGCAGCGTAGATGAACTCGCTGGCGGGGTCGGGCTTCTTCTCGGCGGAAGCCTGCTTCTCGAGGCTCTTGCCCTGCTTCTGGCGGGCCAGGAACTGCTCGTGCATATTCTCGATCTTGAAGTTGGTGAGGTAGCCGTACTTGATGGCCTCGCTCAGGATCTTGCCGGGGTCGGCGGTGTGGACATGGAGGTTGATGACGTCATCGTCCTCGATGCAGACGACGCTGTCGCCGTTGGACTCGGCGAAGGCGCGCATCTTTGCGGCGCTTGCGCCCTCGTTCTTGTTGATGAGGAACTGGGTGCAGTAGCCGTTCTTGATGTCCTCGACCTTCATCAGGTCGTCGGTGAAGACGCCCTTGCCGGCGTTTTCGGTGGAGAGCTTGGCCTTGTTGGGGACAGCCTCGCCGCCGGCCACGATGTCCTCACCGTGGAAGACCTTGCCCATGCCCTCGAAGATGATCATGATGCCCTGGCCGCCGGCGTCCACGACGCCGGCCTTCTTCAGGACGGGCAGCAGGTTGGGAGTGTCCTCCAGAGCCTTCTGACCGGCGGTCATCACGACGTCCCACAGCTCGGCCACATCCTCTTTGCCGCAGGCAGCAGCTTCCTCGGAAGCGACGCGGGCAACGGTCAGGATGGTGCCTTCGGTGGGCTTCATGACAGCCTTGTAAGCGCCCTCGACGCCCTTCTTCAGTGCAGCCACGATGTCGGCGGCGTCGGCCTCTTTCTTGCCCTCCAGAGCTTTGGAGAAGCCGCGGAACAGCAGGCTGGTGATGACGCCGGAGTTGCCGCGGGCGCCGCGCAGCATGGCGGAGGCAGCGGTCTTTGCGGCCTCGCCCACGGTGCAGCTGTCGTCCATGGCCTGCAGCTCACGGACGGCTGCACCGACGGTCATGCCCATGTTGGTGCCGGTGTCGCCGTCGGGGACGGGGAACACGTTCAGCTCGTCCACGCGGGAGCGCTGGTTGTTGATGTTGTTTGCGCCGGAAATAATGGCGTCGCGCAGGATCTTACCAGAAATCATTGCTTTTTACTCCTTATATCTTCCCGGTACCCCCGGGCGGGCTTTGTCTCATCAGGCAACCACGTCATCGACCGATACGACCACGCGGGCGACTTTCAGGCCGGTGGCCTGCTCCACCTCGTCCTTCACGCGGTGCGAGATGGAACGCGCGGCGGTGGAGATGTTCAGCCCGTAGCTGACGGCAATGTGCAGCTCGATCACGAGACGGCCCTCTTCCTGTGTGACACGGACGCCCTTGGCCGAGTCGTCCACGCCGCGCACGGCGCTGCGGACACGGTCGGTCAGATCACGGGGGGCCATTGCGGCCACGCCGTAGCATTGTTTGGTTGCTTCGCCCACGAGCGTGGAAAAATACTCGGCTGAGAAGCTGACATCTCCCAGCGGGAAACGGGAAGTGATCATAGTCGCTCTGCTCCTTTTATTCATTATGATACCCCGTCCGCACGGCGGCGGGGCGGTGCGCAGGCCTGAGAAGGCGGCGTACCACTTTTATTATACAACTTTATGAGGAAGCTGTACAGCACATAATTGCTGACAGAAAGAAAAAAGTCAGGCGCGGCTTACCCGTCTCGGTCTGTTTCGACACCGCAATATCGGTATACTGAAAGACAGACAGAGCCGCAAAGGGCCGCGTTCCTGTTGTTAGTATAGCACAAAATCCTTCGCAGTGCATCCATTTCGTGAATATTTATCCGACAAAACAAAAGATGATTGTGAATAAAATATAAAAGATGACGCAGACATCTTTATCTTACTATGAAAAAGTGCTAAAATCTAAGGTGGCAAGAGTAAGACTGTATCCGGTACAGGATGCCGGGGCATTCGGCTGCCAAGGTGCTGAAGACAGGAATTTGCTGCGGCTGCACAGGAGCTGCGGCCCGGCGGCGGAAAAGTTCACAATAGGAGTTGTTTTCATGAATATTCTGTTTTTCCTTTCCCCCAAGCAGGACCTGATGTATGTGTACGATGACTTCACCCTTCGCCAGACGCTGGAAAAATGGGAGAACAACCGCTACGCATCCATCCCGGTGCTCAACCGCAAGGGAGAGTATGTGGGGACCCTGACGGAAGGGGACATCCTCTGGGGGCTGAAAAAGTTCCACGGCCTCGACCTTGAGGCGGCAGAGGACATCCCCATCCGGGATTTTGCCCACAAGCGGGACTATAAGGCCGTCACAGTCACCACGAGCATGGACCAGCTCATCGAGGCGGCCATGAACCAGAACTTCGTCCCCGTCGTGGATGACCGGGGAATGTTCATCGGCATCGTCCGCCGTCAGGCCATCATCCGCTACTGCTACGACCGCTCCCGCGCTGCCGCCTCAGAGCAGCGCAGAAAGCCCGAAAAGCAGGAAAAACGAGTCCCGGTTTCTGCCGGGGTGCAGTAAAACAGGAAAAGGCCCCGCCGCTCTGCATGAAATGTGCAGGGCAGCGGGGCCTTTCTATGCCTGTGGGAAGGGGGGAGCTTCAGCCCACGGTGAGGCTGGAAGTGGTGAACCGGTGGGTCAGGACAGCCTCGGCGTCCTCGCCGCCCATGGCCAGCAGCTCGTCCACCGAGAGGGTGGTGGAGCAGAGGACGGTCTGGAAGGTGATGGTGTCGATGCCCTCAGCCCGCAGCTGGCGCAGAGCGGCCAGCGAGATGCGGAGGGAGGCTGTGAGCCGCCCGACGCGGACGGTGAGGGTATTGCCGCTCTGGGTGCTCGTGTAGGAGATGCGCTGGCCGTCCTTGTCGGTGACGATGAGGCCCGGGAAGACCGACTCCTGCACAGAGGTGTCCGCAGAGCCGCCGCCGGAAGAGGAGGTGTCTGCAGGGACAGGGTAGCCGGGGTCGGTGGGGAGGGTGATGTCGTTGCCCTCAGAGTCGTAGCGGGTGATAGAGCCGTCGAGGCCGTTGAACTCCTGCTCGCCGTTCATGTCGCCGATAGCGGCATTACCCTCGCCCGCCTTGGCAACGATGGTCACTTTGCCCTCAAGGGTGATGTTTGCCTTGGCATTGCCTGCGCCGCCGCCGATGCCTGCGCCGCCAGAAAACTCTTTATTAGTATCTTCGTCTATACCCGATTCACCGCCGGTAGCGTTCACAGTGGGAGCGCCGCGCTCATTGCTCTTGATGGTAATTTTGTTACCAGTGCCATCGTCGTCATTTTCAGCGTCATAACCGCCGCCGATACCAGCAGAACCTACGCCGCCGGTGGCGTTGACCGTGGCGTTTCCTTCGATGGTCACGTCTGCTAGACCACCGACGCCACCGCCAATACCTGCGCCTGCTTCGCCGCCGGTTGCATTTACAGTGGCGTCATCTTTGATGGTCACAGTTCCAGAAGCGCCGTAGCCACCACCGATACCGGAACCGGTAGGTCCGCCTTGAGCATTTTCGATTTTCGCGTTGCCGGAGATGGTTACGTCACCATTTCCGCCGCCACCGCCGCCGATACCGGCGCCGAAGTAGCCGCCGGTGGCGTTTTTGATGACAGCATCACCGGTTATCTTAATGGTTGCATCTCCATAATAACTGCCACCAATACCCGCAGAATATTCGCCGCCGGTCGCGTTAATCGTACCGCCGCTTATTTCAATATCGGCGTTACCAGCGATGGTACTGTTTCCGTAGCCGCCACCAATACCTGCACCGCAGTCGCCGCCGATAGCAGTAATATTGCCGCCGGTGATGGTGACTTGACCAGCATTTGCGTTGGCACCGCCAATACCAGCAGCAAATTGGCCGCCTGTAGCAGTCAGACTGCCGTCATCGTCTTCGTCCTGAATGATGAGCTTGCCGCTGGTCACATTTCCTTTGCTGTCTACGGTCTGATTGTGCTCCAAACCAGCGCGATCGTAGCCGCCTTGCAGGACATTGTCGCCGTCCAGTTCAATGATGGTATCGCCGCTGCCGGAGACGCTGACAGCTGCGTCATAACTATCGTTGCCGGTAGTGGCACCGGGGTTGTAAGGCCGCTTGCTGGCATCAATATCTACATCCTTGAGCGTGACCTCGACCTTATCGTCCTCTTTCTCGGTCTTGATGGTCACGGTGTTGGAAGAAGCGGTACCCTCATTACGATTTGTGATGATGGTGCCCTTGTCGTTCTCGCTTTTGAGCGAGCCGCCCTGCTCCACCTTGTTGGTGCCGGCCTCGGTGCCTGCCGAGATAACGATGTCGCCATCCTCAATAAAATAGGTATCCGCAAAGGCGGGGAAGGCCGCCCCGGTCAGCAGGGCGGCAGTCAGGACAAACGCTGCTGCCCGCTGAGAGGCCGGACGGGGCGAATCGATACCCCCCCCCGTATGGAGGGGGCGACCCAGAACACGCATGGCAAGCTTACGGTAAGACAGCATACAAAAACCTCCTTTGAATGGTGAAAATAAATGGTGAAAACAGAGAACATCTGACTGACCTGAATGTACCACATCTGCGGGGAAAAATCAATAAAATCTGCGCGAATCGCCCTGTTTCCTGCGTGAATGGAGAAAACCCGTCAGATTTTGGCTCTGACAAAGAGACAGTTTATCACTGTGCGGAGAGGGCAAGGACGCCGACAGAGAGCTTTTTTGCGCCTTTTTGCTCGAAAAACTTCCTGAAAATACATTTTATTGGACTTTTATTCTGCTATACTCCTGTCAGAACAAAAAGACACAGGAGGGAACAGGAATGAAAGACATTGAGCTTCGGTATGTGGGCGGTCATGTGGAGGTGTATACGGGGGCGGGCGCGTTCCTGTTCTCGGCGGACACCCTGCGGGAGGCGATGGAAGAGCTGGATGCAGTCTGATGCATTCCCGGGAATACCGGAAAGCACCGGGCGGAAGTTAGAAAATACTAATGTAAAATGAATGTAAAATTCAAGAAAAGAACCGTCTAAGAAGGCCCGGAAATCTTAAAATTCCGGTCAAAAAAGTGATTTTCCTGTAAAATAATGCTTGTTGAGCCGGGGGGTTCGATGTTATAATAAAAAGGACGGCATTTTGCGTATGGAGAGCTAAGCACAGCCGTCTTGTGCAATGGAGCAATAGGAAGATTTTAGGAGCATTGTTTTATGGACATTACACACATCACCTCTCTGCTGGGCGGTATTGCGCTGTTCCTGTATGGCATGTCGATCATGGGTGCCGGCCTCGAAAAGCTGGCCGGCGGCAAGATGCAGGGCATATTGCAGAAACTGACTTCGTCCACCATCAAGGGCGTCATTTTCGGCACCCTCATCACCGGCGTCATCCAGTCGTCGGCCGGTACGGTCGTCATTTGCGTCGGCCTCGTCAACTCCGGCATCATGACCCTTACGCAGTCGGTAGGCGTTATCATGGGTGCAAACATTGGTACTACGGTCACCGGTCAGCTCATCCGCATGGCGGATATTTCGGGCGACAGCCTCATCCTGACCCTCATCCAGCCCAAGACGTTTGCGCCGGTGGTGGCGTTTATCGGCTGCATTTTTTATGTGTTCATCCGCAACGCGAAGAAAAAGAACATCGGCCAGATCATGCTGGGCTTCGGCATCCTGTTCACGGGCATGAGCCTGATGGACACCGGCGTGTCGCCCCTGCGTGAGAGCGCAGCGTTCCAGGAGCTGTTCGTCACCATGACCAACCCCATCCTCGGCGTTCTCGTGGGCGTGGTGGTCACGGTCATCATCCAGTCCTCTTCGGCCTCTGTGGGTATCCTGCAGGCGCTGTCCAGCACCGGCCTCGTCACCTTCAGCTCGGCCATCCCCATCGTGCTGGGCGCCCACATCGGCACTGCCTTCACCCCGCTGCTGACCATCGGCGGCTCCTCCAAGGACGGCAAGCGCGCCGCCCTCATCCACCTGTACTTCAACATCATCGGCAGCGTCATCCTGCTGGCGCTGGTCTATGCAGTCCAGTTCACCATCGGCATCCCGATGTGGGGCGATGTGATGAACAAGAGCAGCATTGCAAACATCCACACCATGACCAGCGTCATTGCGATGCTGTTCTTCCTGCCCTGCAGCGGCGTGCTGTCCAGGCTGGCCATGATGACCGTGCCGAACAGCGCGGAGGAGGCGCAGGAGCTGAGCATGCCTGTGCTGGATGAGCGTCTGTTCAAGAGCCCGGCTGTGGCTCTGCAGCAGGCTAAGAACGCGGTGGTCAAGATGTCCCGCCGCGCAGCCCGCAACGTCGGCCTCGCCACCCCGCTGCTGCTCAAGATGGACGAGGACGTCGTGAGTGCCATCGATGTCCGCGAGAACCTCATCGACCGGATGGAGGTGGACATCTCCAACTACCTCATCAAGCTGGCAGACCAGGAGCTGGGCGACGCGGAGAGCCATGAGGTGACCGAGCTGCTCAACTTTGTCACCGAGTGCGAGCGCATCGGCGACTATGCAGTCAACATCAAAGAAAAGGCGCAGGAGCTGGCCGACAAGGAAGTCACCTTCAGCGAGAAGGCACAGCAGGAGCTGAAGCTTCTCGACAATGCGCTGGAAAAGATACTGACCCTCACCACGGACGCCTTCGAGTTCGACGACGCCCGGACCGCCAGCCAGGTGGAGCCGCTGGAACAGGTCATCGACATCCTCGTGGAGCGGCTTCGTGCGCAGCACATCAAGCGCCTGAAGGAGGGTGCCTGCTCCATTGATACCGGTGTCGTCTATCTCGATGTGCTGAGCAATGTAGAGCGTATCTCGGACCACTGCTCCAACATCGCCGCCCGTCTGGTGGGCATGGAGGCAGGCGAGGACTACGACTCCCATACCCTCAAGAACATGATGCACCACAACCCCACCAAGGAATATATGCTCAACTACGAGCAGTGCCGCAAGGACTACCTGATCCCGCTGGAACAGCTCGAAGCCTGATTCTGATAAAGGATAAAAACAGTGCAGACCTCCCCGGGGAGCGTCTGCACTGTTTTTGTTTATTCACCCAGGTCTTCCAGAAGCGCCCGGAGGGCCGTTTCGCCGGTGACGTAGAGGCCCTGCTTGAGCCGGAGGGCATCGGCCTCGGGCAGGAGATTGACATAGATGCCGGTGCGCAGGAGCCGCTTGTCGGGCAGTCCGTTGTCGGAGCAGGTGTAGACGACCACCCGCCCGCCCTCGTCGCAGAGGTAGAAATCGGTGCCGCTCTGCCCGGCGGAGCCCTGCGCGGCCAGACCCGGCTCGGAGGCCGGCGTCTCTTCGCCGGAGTCGGCAGGGAAGGGGAGACTGGGCAGGGCCATCCAGAACAGGCTGAACACGATGGTAAAAATGCACAGCGCATAAAAAATGCAGAGCCAGACCTTGCGCATGGCAGTGGACTCCTTTCGGCTAAAATGGTGTTTCAGACGGTAGTATGTGCAAAAGAAAACTGCCTCAGACAGGAATGCAGAATTTTCACACCCGGATGCTGTACTTTGGCGGGGCAGATGTGCTATACTAACATCGTATCCGGTCGATTTCCCCCCTTGCGGAAGCGGGCGGTGCGGACTATAATGTATTATTATGGCGGTGGGCCGTCTGGCCGCAGCAGGAACAGCGAACGGCATCGTCAGAGGATGCTTTGAGATGCAGAACAGTGAAAATTGCGATAGGAGGCGATCCTTATCTCAAACAATGAAAGACGGAGACTCCACAGTGATGGTGCGCTCCGGGAGCAGCGGCCCGCAGCGGAGCAGAACCGGCGGGTCCGTGAGCCCCGCGGAGCGCAGGAGCAGGAAGAAAAGCACGGCCATCCCGTTCTCGGATTCCTGGGCCGGACCATCGTCACCCTCGTCTGTCTGGGCATTATGGCGGGCAGTCTGGTGGCAGTGGGCGCTGTGTACTATGTGGTGCAGGCTACGGCCGGTGACGGCGACCTGCTGAACCTCGACAACATCGAACTGAGCCAGTCGAGCCTTGTGGTGGCCACCGACCCCGACACCGGCGCACAGGTGGAGTACGCCACCCTGCGCTCCTCCAACAGCCACCGCGTCTGGGCGGATCTCGAGCAGATCCCCACCAACCTACAGTATGCATTCATCTGCACCGAGGACAAAGACTTTTACAGCGAGCCGGGCGTCAACTTCAAGCGCACCATCGGCGCGATGATCAATGAATACCTGCTGCCCATCTACAGCTCTAAGCAGGGCGCCTCTACGCTGGAACAGCAGCTCATCAAGAACCTGACCAGCGACAAGAGCGCCAGCGGCATCGAGGGCGCACTGCGCAAGCTGCGCGAGATCTACCGCGCCCTCATCCTGAGCCGCAGCTACTCCAAGGAGACTATTCTGGAAGCCTACCTGAACACCATCAGCTTTACCGGTACCATCCAGGGCGTCCAGACGGCGGCAAACGAGTACTTCGACAAGGATGTCAGCGAGCTGACCCTCTGGGAGTGCGCGTCCATCGCGTCCATCACCAAGAATCCCACCAACTATAACCCCTACACCAACCCCGAGAACCTCATCAACCGCCGGAACTTCCTGCTCTACAATATGTGGCAGCAGGGTGTCATCTCGGAGGAGGATTACCGCAGCGCCGCTGCCCAGCCGCTGGTGCTGGCAGAGACGGACAACACGAAGAAGAGCAGCTCCACTACTTCTTACTTCACCGATGCCCTCTTCAACGAGGTGGTGAAGGACATCATGGCCAAGGAGGGCGTGGACGAGTCCACCGCCCAGAGTATGCTCTACACCGGCGGCTATACCATCGAGGCAACGGTCAACCCCAAGATCCAGACCGCGATGGAGAACCTGATGCTCAACACCGACGACGCCTACTTCCCGGCCGGCTGGCATGAGGAAGAGGTGACCAGCATCTCCGACGACGATGTGCAGGTCTACAACGAGGACGGCACCCCCAAGACCCGCACCGGCGACGACGGTACGGTCTACTATTACCGCAACGTCCGCACCCAGGCGGCGATGGTCACGCTGGACTATGACGGCAATGTCATCGCCATGGTGGGTGGTCTGGGCGAAAAGACCAAGAGCCTTTCCCTGAACCGCGCCTACGGCGTCACCCGTCAGACCGGTTCTACCATCAAGCCCATCGGCGCCTATGCGCTGGGCATCGAGTATGGTCTGGTCAACTGGTCTACCATGCTCAACAACTCGCCCCTCTACCTCAAGCAGGATATGGTCATCCGTGACGAGGACTACTGCCGCCGGAACGGCCTCATGGGTCTGACGGACAAGCAGCTGAAAGCCTACCCCAACGCATGGCGCAGCTGGCCCCGCAACTACGGCGGCAACTACGGCGACGGCTCCGACCTGCCGCTCTGGAACGGCCTCGCCCGCTCCCTGAACACCATCGCCATCCGCGTTGGCGACCTCGTGGGTGCGAACAACATCTTCAACTTCGTCTACAATACCCTGCAGCTCAGCACGCTGGACCCCGTCAACGATGTGGGCCTGGCACAGATGGTCATGGGCAGCCAGACCCACGGCGTCACCCCGATGGCGCTGGCGGCGGCGTTTCAGATCTTCTACGACGGCGAGTACACCACGCCTCACCTCTACACCCGTGTGCTCGACCGGGACGGCAACATCTATATGGAGAGCAACGACACCAGCTATCAGGCTCTGACGCCCCAGACGGCCTATGTCATGAACCGTCTGCTGAAGAACGTCCTGTTCTCCAGCGTCGGTACGGCCAGCGGCCGTTACCCCAACTCCAACGGCATGGAGGCCTTCGGTAAGACCGGTACGGCCAGCGATGAGAAGGACCTGTGGTTCGTGGGCGGCACGCCCTATTACGTCACCGCTGTGTGGTGGGGCTACGATGCGCCTTACGATATGACCAAGACCCTCGGCAAGCAGCAGGCCAAGACCCGCACCTGCGTCATGGCCTGGAAGGCCCTGATGGAGCAGATCCAGGCAGACCTGCCCTATAAGGCATTCCCGGCGGCTGACGGCGTCGTGGAGCGCAGCTACTGCACCCAGAGCGGCCTGCTGGCCAGCGGCTCCTGCCCGAGCACGGCAGTGGGCTACTACCGCGCCGACGACCTGCCCGACGTCTGCAATTATTCCCACGGTCAGGCAGCTGTCGCCAGCGAACCCCTCGCGCCTGAGCCGGACACCACCAACCTGGACACCGACTGAGGCAAAAATCGTACTTTTCGGCACATCGGGTTGCAGATTCGGTGCGCTGAAGGGGTACTTCACGGCTCAAAACTGGATAATCTGACAAAATAGCATTCGACCTCTTGCAATGCAGGGAGTCGGATGCTATTATATTTTCTGCAAGAACACTTGTGTTTGAGAGGTGAACAAGTTGGAACGCCGTTTTTATCTGGTGGATGCGCAGGTCCTGCCGGAAGTTTTCCTCAAGGTCGTCCGGGCCAAGGAGCTTCTGGCCAGCGGAGAGGCACGCAGCATTTCGGCTGCGACCCGCAGCGTAGACCTGTCGCGCAGTGCATTTTATAAATATAAGGACTGCATTTTCGACTCGGAGAATGGCCGCGAGGTCATCACTGTCATGGCGACTCTGCGGGACGAGACGGGTGCATTGCAGAGCCTTCTGGCCGGCATCAGTGCCGCCGGTGCCAGCATCGTGACCATCAATCAGTCTACTCCGGAGAACGGAGCCGCGCTGGTGGCTGTCACCATCCGCACCGACACCATGCAGATGACCCCCGAGGAGCTGACGGAAAAGCTTTCGCGCCAGCGGATGGTCGTGGGCGTACACTGCGGATACAATCTGTGACAGTACATTCATAGAAAAAAGGAACGAGGGCAGTATCATGGCAAAAATCGCGATTCTGGGCTTTGGCACGGTGGGCAGCGGCGTGTACGAGGTGCTCTGCCGCAACGCCGCAGGCGTCTCCCGCCGCGCAGGCGAACCGGTGGAGGTCAAGTACATCCTTGACCCCAAGGACTTCTCGGGTCATCCGGCTGCACAGCTGTTTATAAAGAATTTTGACGCCATTCTGGAAGACCCCGAAGTGAAGGTCGTCGTCGAGACCATCGGCGGCACCCGCTTCGCTTACCCTTACGTCAAGGCCTGCCTCGAGAGCGGCCGGAGCGTCTGCACCTCCAACAAGGAGATGGTGGCCACCTACGGCGCAGAGCTGCTGGCTCTGGCCAGGGTACACAACTGCGCCTTCCTGTTCGAGGCTTCCGTGGGCGGCGGCACGCCCATCATCACCCCGATGCACCAGTGCCTCGCGGCCAACGTCATCACCGAGGTGGAAGGCATCGTCAACGGCACTACCAACTTTATGCTGACCAAGATGGTGCGGGAGAATCTGGGCTTTGACGAGGCTCTGAAGATCGCTCAGGAGCTGGGCTACGCCGAGACGAAGGACCCCGGCGACGATGTGGACGGCCGCGACGCCTGCCGCAAGATCGCCATCCTGTCCTCGCTGGTCTGCGGCCACCAGATCTACCCCCAGAACATCCCCACCCGCGGCATCCGCGACATCACGGTGGATGATGTGGCTGCGGCAGAGAAGCTGGGCTGCGTCATCAAGCTCATCGCCTGGATGAAGCGGGGCGAGGACGGCGGCGTTGCCGCCGGTGTCGAGCCCTGCCTCGTGCCGAAGGCAAACCAGCTGGCCGGTGTCGATGACGTCTTCAACGCCGTCCTCGTCAAGGGCGATATGCTGGGCGACGTGGTCTTCTACGGCAAGGGCGCGGGCAAGCTGCCCACCGCCAGTGCTGTCGTGGCCGATGTGGTGGACGCCCTCAAGAACGGCGTCAAGGTCCACGACAGCCTGTTCTGGCAGCCCGCCGAGCCGGTGGAAGGAATGCTCACCGACCCCGCTCCCGCCGCATACTATGTGCGTGTGGAAGGCATCGCCCCGGCGGTGGCCGAGGCCATCTACGGCAAGGGCCATGTGGTGGAAGAGCATTTCGACGGCTGCTCCTACTTTGTGGACAGCGCCGACGACAAGGCTCTGGCCGAAGCAGCCCGCAAGGTAGAGGCCATGGGCGGCAGCGTGAAGCTGGTGCTCCGCCGCCTGCCTGAGGACGCCTGAGCGTGAGAGAAGAGGGAACTGCGATGAAGATAAAAGTTTCCGTCCCGGCCACCAGTGCCAACATCGGCTCCGGCTTCGATGCGCTGGGTCTGGCTGTGACCTTGTATAATACCGTGACCTTCGAAGAGAGCGACCATCTGGACATCTCGGCGGCGGACGGCACCCGCATCCCCCGCGGCGAGACCAATCTGGTCTACCGCTCGGCCAAGGGTCTGTTCGATAAGGTCGGCAAGACCATGCCGCCCCTCAAGCTCGTCCAGATCAACGCCATCCCGATGGCCCGAGGCCTCGGCTCGTCCTCGGCCTGCATCATCGCGGGCCTGCTGGGTGCGAACCGGATGCTGGGCGATGTGCTCAACACCCAGGAGCTGCTGACGCTGGCTACCTCCATCGAGGGCCACCCGGACAACGTGGCACCGGCCCTTCTGGGCGGTCTGGCCAGCAGCGTTTTCGAGGACGGCGTCGTCTACTCCGTCAAGCGGGATGTGGACGAGAGCCTCTGCTTCGCGGCCATCGTGCCGGACTACAAGCTGCTGACCGAAGCCGCCCGTGCGGCCCTGCCCAAAGAGGTCACCCACAAGGATGCGGTGTATAACCTGTCCCGTGCGGCCCTCATCCCGGCGGCGTTCTGCGAGGGCCGCCACGACCTGCTGGCCATTGCCACCGAGGATAAGCTCCACCAGCCCTACCGGATGCCCCTGATGCCCGGCTCGAAGGAAGTCTTCGATATGGCGCGGCTCTGCGGTGCCAAGGCGGTGTACATCTCGGGCGCCGGCAGCACCGTGATGGCTGTGGCCGAAAAGGCCAACGCCGAGAAATTCTACTCCAAACTGGAAAAGGGCCTCGAGCTGCTGGAAGGCTTGGACGGATGTGAAGCATTTACACTGCTGCGGCTGGATGCCGACAACACCGGTGCGACAGTGGAATGATAAACAGGACCGGAAGTGCAAGACCGCTTCCGCCCGGTGTACCCCTCACACACTGAGGGAGCAAAAAGAGGAGAGTGACAAGATATGGCGTTGATCGTACAGAAGTTCGGCGGTTCTTCGGTGAAGGACCGGGACCGTATCTTCAACGTGGCCCGCATCGTGGCCAACACCCACAACGCGGGAAATGACGTGGTCGTGGTAGTGTCCGCACAGGGCGACACCACCGACGACCTCATCACAAAGGCAGCAGAGATCACCCACAACCCTTCTGCCCGTGAGATGGATATGCTGCTGGCAGCAGGCGAGGAGATCAGTATCGCCCTGCTGGCTATGGCTCTGAACGAGCTGGGCTGCCATGCCACCAGTCTGACCGGCTGGCAGGCAGGCTTCCGCACCGACCGTGCCTACACCAAGGCCCGCATCACCAAGCTGGAGACCGAGCGCATCTCTTCAGAGCTGGAGCGCAACCGTGTCGTCGTCGTGGCAGGCTTCCAGGGCCTGAACAAGCTGGACGACATCACCACGCTGGGCCGCGGCGGTTCCGACACCAGCGCTGTCGCCATCGCAGCAGCGCTCCACGCCGACCGCTGCCAGATCTTTACCGACGTGGAGGGCGTCTACACCGCCGACCCGCGCAAGGTGCGCAACACCCGCAAGCTGGATGAGATCACCTTCGACGAGATGCTGGAACTGGCATCCCTCGGCGCACAGGTGCTCAACAACCGCAGCGTGGAGCTGGCTAAAAAGTATAATGTGGAGCTGGAGGTCCTCTCCAGCCTGAACCCCGTGCCCGGCACGGTCGTCAAGGAGGTTGTAAAAGACGTGGAAGGTATGCTGATCAAGGGTGTCGCAAAGGACACCGACGTTGCTGTTATTACGATCCTGAATGTTCCCGATGAGCCGGGTACCAGCTTCAAGATCTTCGGCCTGCTGGCCCAGAAGAATATCAACGTGGACATCATCCTGCAGTCCACCGGCCGCGACGGAAAGAAGGACATCAGCTTCACCTGCGCGGAGAGCGAAGCTGAGACTGCTCTGCGCGTCCTGCGCGAGAGCGCAAAGTTCGACCAGGTCACCTGCGACGAGACCTGTGCCAAGGTGTCCATTGTGGGTGCCGGTATGCAGAGCCACAGCGGTGTGGCCTCCAAGATGTTCGAGGCTCTGGCCAACAACAACATCAACATCAAGATGATCTCCACCAGTGAGATCAAGATCTCCTGCATCATCGACCGTGAGGACGCTGACAAGGCTGTCAGCGCCATCCACGAGATGCTGTTCGAGTAAGATGTGGCTTCAAAGCCGCCGTGCCGTGCGTCCTGCGCCGGTGCGGCGGCTTTTTGCGTACACAATTTTTTTACAGCCCCTGCCGTTTACACCCAGATAAAAGGGGTGTATAATATTATTATGTGCCTGTATCCAGGGCGAACGTCAAAAACAGGAAGGAAGCTGCATCATGGAGCAAAATCGACCCGCACCCCGCCGCGCTCTGTCGCCGAAAGAACGCCGCCGGAGACACCGTATCCGCCTCGTGCGCAACTGGACGGTCTTTCTGCTCAGCTGCGGCGCGGTCATGGCTGTGATGACCGGCGGCATCCTCTGGCTGCTGCCCAGGGCCTATGCCCTCATCGCACCGCCGACGGCCTTCGAGGCCCGGGAGTATGAGGGCGGCGCGGAGACGGACCTTTCGGATAAGCGCCTTGTGCTGGTGAATGCAAACCTTCCCCTGACGGAAGAGCCGACGCCGGAGCTGGCTGTGGCCGATGATGCCACCGGCGTTTCGCTGGAAGCCGAGGCTGCCGCAGCATACCGCGAAATGGCCGAGGCCGCAAAGCAGGATGAAGTAGAGCTGGTGCTGACGGCAGGGTATCAGGATGCTGCCGCCCGCCAGAGCGCCTATGAGGCCGCGGTCCAGAGCTACCGGGAGTCCGGCTGCTCGGAGGAAGAGGCCACTGCCAGGGCTGCGACCGTTCAGCCTGCGCCGGAGGCCAGCGAATATGCCACCGGCTACGGTGCCGACATCCTCGCGGCAGACAACATGGAGAAGGACACCGGCTTCGCCGACACCCGTGCCTATGAGTGGCTGGAAGCCTATGCCGCAGAGCACGGCTTCATCCTGCGCTGGCCGCAGGAGCGTCAGGCCGCTACCGGCATGGTGTTTGAGCCGTGGCACTGGCGGTATGTGGGCAGGGACAACGCCCTCGCCATCCGCGCCTCCGGCCTCTCGCTGGAAGAGTATCTAGCGCTGGAACAAACGAAATAATACAAAAGGACGATAGAACATTGAGACGATTCCAAATCGCGCCCGGCGTCCATCTCTCGCATGACGCCGCGCAGAAATTCAACCGCTGCCGCATCAGCATCCACTTCGCGTTCCCGGCCCGCCGCGAGACGGCCACGGCCCACGCGCTGCTGCCGCTGGTGATGGAGCGGGGCTATGCCGACTGCCCCGACATGACCCAGATGACCAAAAAGCTGGCCCGCCTCTACGGCGCCGACCTGACCGTGGACGCCCGCCCCATGGGCTGCAGCCACAACCTCTGCGTCAGCATCACCGGCATCAAGGACCAGTTCGCACTGGAAGGGGAGAAGCTGACGCAGGAGTACGCCGCACTGGCCCTCGGCACGGCGTTCCACCCCTATTTTGTGGGCAGCACCTTCGACCCCGAGGCCGTGGGCATCGAAAAGCAGATGCTGAAGAAGGCGCTGGAAGACGAAGTGAACGACAAGCGCCTTTACTGCCAGCGGCAGGCCAACCGCGAGTTCTTCGGCGACAGCCCCGCCGGTGTCCGGCAGGAGGGCTACTTAGAAGAGGTGGACGGCCTGACGCCCGAAGCGCTGACCGAGGCATACTACGAGATGCTGCGGACGGCGAACATCGAGCTCATCGTGCTGGGCTGCGACGAGGCCAGCACCACCGCCGTGAAGGACGCCCTTCTGACGGAGCTTTCGGCCATCGACCGCGCCCCGCTGCCCCGGGCCGAGAACATCGCCATGCCCCGGCGGGAGCCGGTGCGGAAGGTGGAGCATTTCGACACCACGCAGGCCAAGCTCTGTATGCTGTTCACGCTGGGTCGGCCCATGCAGCCTGAACAGCTGGCCGCTGTCCGGCTGGCGATGGCTCTCTACGGCGGCAGTGTGACCAGCCGCCTTTTCCTGAACGTCCGGGAGCGCGACCATCTGTGCTACTACTGCTCGTCCTCCTTCCAGAGCTTCACGGGAAGCATGGCCGTCAACAGCGGCGTCGAGCACACCGACGCGGCCCGCGCTGAGCAGGCAGTGCTCAAAGAGCTGGCGGACCTCTGCGACGGCCCTATCACCGACGAAGAGCTGGAAGACTGCCGCCGGGGCCTGCTGGCCGGGATGAACGGCCTGGAGGATACGCTGGGCGGCATCGAGACATGGTACTATATGGAAGTGCTGCGGGGCGGCCCGGTGCAGACGCCGGACGACGCCCGCCGCGCCCTGCTGGCTGTGACCAGGGAGGATGTGCGGGACATTCTGAAGCAGTTCACCCTGTCGGTGAGCTGTCTGCTGACGCGGGAGGAGGGGAACGAGAATGGCTGAGAACACCCAGAGCGTGCTGGAATGCACCGCCGCTGACCAGTGGAAAGTTCTGCCCTCGGGGCTGACCGTACTCGTCCGCCCCATGCCGGGCTACTCCGGCACCCATGTCATCTACGCTACCCGCTTCGGCTCCATCGACCGGGATTTCCGGCTGGGGGAGCGGGAAGTGCATCTGCCCGCCGGTGTGGCCCATTTCCTCGAGCACAAGATGTTCGAGGATGAGAACGGCGACGCCTTTGCAAAGTTCGCCAAGACCGGAGCGAATGCCAACGCCTTCACGGCCTTCGACCGCACCTGCTACCTCTTTACGGCCACGGAACAGCTGGACGAGAGCCTTGACGTGCTGCTGGGCATGGTGGGGCATCCCTACTTTACCGAGCAGACCATCGCCAAAGAGCAGGGCATCATCGGGCAGGAGATAAAGATGTACGATGACAGCCCCGACTGGCGGCTCATCACCGGCCTGTGCGAGTGCCTGTATCACAGCCACCCCATCCGCAGCGATATTGCGGGAACGGTGGAGAGCATCGCGGAGATAACGCCCGAGATGCTCTACGACTGCTGCAAAGCGTTCTATGCGCCGGGCAATATGGTGCTGGCCGCAGCAGGCAGCACCAGCATGGAGCAGATCCTGGCTGCCTGCGCCCGCCATGGCCTGATGGACGAGCGCCCGGCGGAAAAGGTCGAGCGCCTGCTCCGCCCCGAGCCGATGACGCTGGCGGCGGCCGAAAAGACCATCACCATGCCCATCGCAAAGCCCTGCTTCGGTCTGGGCTTCAAAGAAGAGCCGCTGCCTTTCGGCGACCTGCGCAGCGAGATGCTGTACGAGCTCATCCTCTGCTGCATCTGCGGCGGGATGTCGCCGCTCTACCGCCGCCTCTACGACGAGGGCCTGACCAACCCGGGCTTCGGCGGTGAGGTGCTGCGGGTGGACGGATGCTGCTGCATCCTCTTCACCGGCGAGAGCGACCAGCCCGACACCGTCCGGCAGCTTCTGCTGGACGAGATCGAGCGGGTGCGCAAAGAGGGCGTAGACCGGGAGATCTTCACCCTCTGCAAGAACGAAAAATACGGCCAGCTCATCGAAAATCTGGAAAACGTCGAGGATTCGGCCAGCCAGATGGCAGATTTCGCGCTGGCAGGTCAGACTGTGGCCCAGCAGATCACCATGCTGGCGGGCCTGACGGCAGAGGACGCCGACGCGGCATTGCAGCACATCCTGCGGCCTGAGCGGATGGCCGTGATGTACATTGAGCCGGACGGCACGGCCGTTGAGGACGAGGAAGAAGAGGAGACGGAAGAATGACGAATCTGGTACAGTTCCCGGGCCTCGGCCTCAGCTTTGAGCTGAGCCGGGTAGCCTTCAGCATTGGCGGCATGGATATTTATTGGTACGGCGTCTGCATCGCCTTTGGCCTCTGCCTTGCATTGGTCTTTGCGTTCCGCCGCTGCACGGAGTTCGGCATCGACGCCGATTCGATGGTGGATGTCATCCTCATCGGCGTGGTGCTGGGCATCGCCAGCGCCCGCCTGTATTATGTGGCGATGGCACCCTATAATTACGATACCATCTGGGATGTGCTGGCCGTCCGCGACGGCGGTCTGGCCATCTACGGCGGCATCATCGGCGCCTTTGTGTTCGGCGGTTTAGCCTGCAAATGGCGGGGCGTGCCGGTGCTGCCCATGTTCGACCTGGCCGGCATGGGCTTCCTCATCGGACAGGGCTGCGGCCGCTGGGGCAACTTCTTCAATCAGGAGGCTTTCGGCTGCAACACCACCCTGCCCTGGGGCATGTTCAGCGAAGCAACGGAAGATTACCTGATGGGCAGCACCGTCACGGTGCCGAAGGGCGTCACCATCGACCCCGCCATGCCTGTCCACCCCACCTTCCTCTACGAGAGCATCTGGTGCTTCGTGGGTCTGGCCCTGCTGGTGGCGTACATCAAAAAGCGGAAGTTCGACGGCGACATCGCCCTGCGCTACCTTGTCTGGTACGGCGCAGGCCGCTTCTGGATCGAATCTCTCCGCACCGACAGCCTGCTGCTGGTGCCGTCGCTCGGCCTGCGCGCTTCCCAGCTGGTGGCGGCTGCGGCCGTCGTGGGCGGTGTGGCACTGGAAATTTTCCTGACCCGGAAATATAAGTCCAAGCCTCTCATGGTGACGCTGGCTCTGACGGCAGAGAACCGCAGTCTGCTGGCGAAGGTGCGCAAGGCAGAGCCGGAATTTACGGTGGAGAGGGAGGAGCTGGTGGCTTCCAGCCCCCGCAAGCTCTTCCTCGAGCGCACGAATGCCTATAACGAGCGGGTGAAGCAGCAGCTCAAAGAGAAACTGGCAGAGAAAAACTGAAAATCTTTCCGCAAAAGCGGGATTTTCCTCTTGAAATCCGCACATTTTTTTGCTATACTATTCTAGCCGCTTGGTGTGGGCACCTCAAATGGCCCCTGTGAGGGCCTGCCTTTACGACCAGCGAGTACAACGAAAAGGAATGAACAAAATGTACGCAATCATTGTTACCGGCGGTAAGCAGTACCGCGTGGAGCAGGGCGACATCGTCTACATCGAAAAGCTGGACGTTGAGGCCGACTCCGAAGTGAAGTTTGATCAGGTTCTCGCTATTGGCGAGGAGGGTTCGGTCAAGGTTGGCGCTCCTGTTGTTGAGGGCGCTTCCGTTTCTGCCAAGGTCATCAAGAATGGCAAGGGCAAGAAGCTGAACATCATCACCTATCGCGCAAAGAAGCACAGTGCTCGCCGCATGGGCCATCGTCAGCCCTTCACCAAGGTTGAGATCACTGCGATCAACGGCTAAGTAGGAGGTATATTACAATGGCACATAAAAAGGGCGTAGGCAGCACCAAGAACGGCCGTGATTCTGCGGCTCAGCGTCTGGGCACCAAGCGTGCAGATGGTCAGTTCGTTCTGGCCGGCAACATCCTCGTTCGTCAGCGCGGCACTCACATCCAGCCGGGTGAGAATGTCGGCAAGGGCAGCGATGATACCCTGTTTGCTCTGGTCGATGGCACCGTTCGTTTCGAGCGCGTGGGCAAGAGCGGCAAGAAGTGCAGCGTCAAGCAGTAACTTCTTTCTAAAATCTGCAACACAGAGAGCCGGACCCTCGTGGCCCGGCTCTTTTTGATGAATTTCTTCTTCCTCGATCAGGCTCCCCTCGCCAGAGGAGCTGGCCGCGCAAAAGCGCGGACTGAGAGGTTATTTTCCAATAAAAGCGCAGAGAATAAGCGCTGAGAAGAATTTTTTCCGAGAACAGGAGGGCCTGTATGGCAGCACAAACCAATTTTATCGACATCGCCACCATCTGGCTCCATGCCGGCAAGGGCGGCGACGGCGCAGTGAGCTTCCATCGTGAGAAGTTCGTGGCCGCCGGCGGCCCGGACGGCGGCGACGGCGGCCGGGGCGGCGACATCATCTTCGTCGTGGACGACCACCTCACCACTCTGATGGACTTCCGTTATAAGCGCAAGTACACCGCCGACGAGGGCGGCAAGGGCGGCGCAAGCCTCTGCCACGGTAAGAACGCCGAGAATCTCGTTATCAAGGTGCCTCTGGGGACGGTCATCAAGGACGCCGAGAGCGGCCTTGTCATCGCCGACCTGTCCGACCACACCCCCGTCACCATCGCCAGGGGCGGCCGCGGCGGCTACGGCAATGCACACTTTGCCACCCCCACCCGCCAGATTCCCAAGTTTGCAAAGCCCGGTATGCCCGGCGAGGACATTCAGGTGACTCTCGAGCTGAAGCTCATCGCAGATGTGGGCCTCATCGGCTTCCCCAATGTGGGCAAGTCCACCCTCATCTCCACCATCAGCGCCGCAAAGCCGAAAATTGCAAACTACCACTTTACCACGCTGGTGCCGACGCTGGGCGTCGTGTCGGTGGGTGAGGGCGCAAGCTTCGTCTGCGCCGACATCCCCGGCCTCATCGAGGGTGCCAGCGAGGGCGTCGGCCTGGGCCACGACTTCCTCCGCCATGTGGAGCGCTGCCGTCTGCTGCTGCACGTTGTGGACGTCTCCGGCAGCGAGTGCCGCGACCCCATCGAGGACTTCGAGCAGATCAACGAGGAGCTGGCAAAGTTCAGCCCGGCTCTGGCCGAGCGTCCCCAGATCGTGGTGGGAAACAAGTGTGACCTCGCCACCGAGGAGCAGATCGACACCTTCCGCAAGTATGTGGAAGAGAAGGGCCTGACTTTTGTCCCCATCTCCGCCGCCACCATGCAGGGCGTCAGGGAGCTTCCGGGTCTGGTCTACAACCGCCTGAAGGACATTCCCGCCGTCCCCGTGTTTGCCCCCGAGTACAAGAAGCCCGAGGCAAAGGCCGGTGGCCGCGAGTTCACCATCAAGCGGGTGGAGGCTCATGTCTGGAGCGTGGATGCACCCTGGCTGGAGTATATCCTGGCCGGCAGCAACGTGGACGACTACGAGAGCCTGCAGTATTTCCAGCGCCAGCTGGGCGAGAGCGGCATTCTGGACGCTCTGGTACAGAAGGGCGTGCAGGAGAACGATACCATCCTCATCGGCGAGTATCAGTTCGATTATATCTTCTAAGAGGTCAACGGGCTTGCCCTCTCAGCCTCACGCGGTTCGGCAGCTCTCCCAAGGGGAGAGCCGGAACGCAACGGTCAGGCTTCTGCCTCTCCCTTTGGGAGAGGTGGCATTGCGCAGCAATGACGGAGAGGGCAAGGACGCTGATGAAAGGAAAAACCGTTCTATGAACGAACCCGAAAAGATCGACCCCCGGGAGCTGAGCCCGCTGGCACTGGCCTTCGTGGGCGACAGTGTGCTGGAACTTCTGGTGCGGCAGCGGCTGGTGGAGCACCACCGTCTGTCGGCGGGAAAGCTCAACGCCGAAAAGGTCAAATACGTCTCGGCCCGGGCGCAGTTCCGGGAAGAGCAGCTGTTGGAGCCGCTTTTCACCGAGGACGAGCTGGCTGTCTTCAAGCGGGGCCGCAACGCCAGCAAGGCCAGTGTGGCCAAACACGCCTCCCCGGAGGAGTACCGCGCGTCCACCGGCTTCGAGTGCCTGCTGGGCTGGCTGTATCTGAACGGCCGGCTGAGCCGGGTGCATGAGCTGTTCGAGACGCTGTGGCAGTCGTTCGACCCCAACGAAAAATAACCGGAACACGCGAAAGCCCACTGCTTTCCGCACTGGGAAACAGTGCAAAGAGAGCAGCGGGCTTTTTGTTGTCCCGCCGGATGGTCCGTTCAGGCGGGGCGGCGCTCAGCGCAGAGGCTCAGCGGCTGTTGCGGGCGGAGTTGCGAGCCGAGTTCTTGCCGCCCTCGTCGTCGGCACCCTTGGTGTACTGGTTGGGGTGCTTGTGCTCATTGGCAGCAGAGTTCTGGCTGGAATTGGTAGTGCGGTTGGTGCTCTGATCGCTGGTGCGGTCCTGAGTCTGGTTCTTGCAGTTGGTGCTGCGTTTCTCACTGCGATTTTCCATCGTATCGTCGCTCCTTTCGATTTCGGGAGACGCTCTGCGCTCCCTGCCCATAGTTTGACCGGCTGCGGCGGCTTTATGCACCGCAGCTCGAAGGAGGTCTCATAAAAATGCCTGCCGAATATTTTGAAGCCCGGGAACGCGCCCTTCTGGGGGAGCGGTACGACACGCTCTACGCCGCCCTGCAGGAGACAGCGGCCCGCGGCGTGACCGTGTCCGCTCTCCGCACCACGCCGGAAGGATTTGCGGCCCGGGCAGACTTCCCGCTGCGGCCCTCGCCCTTCTGCAAGGCGGCGTTCGTGGTGGAACAGCCCGACTTCAAGCCGGGACGCCACCCCTACCATCACGCAGGCGTCTTCTACTCGCAGGAGCCTTCGGCCTCGTCGGCAGCGCCGCTGCTGGGCGTCAGGCCCGGGATGCGGGTGCTGGATCTGTGCGCTGCCCCCGGCGGCAAGAGCAGCCAGCTCGCCGCCGCTCTGCAGGGGCAGGGCCTGCTGGTGAGCAACGAATATGTCGCGGCCCGTGCAGAGATCTTGAAGAGCAACCTCGAGCGGATGGGCGTGTCCAACGCCGTCGTGCTCAACGAGACGCCCGCCCGCATCGCAGCGGCCCTGCCGGAGTTCTTCGACCGCGTTCTGGTGGACGCGCCCTGCTCCGGTGAGGGGATGTTCCGCAAAGAGCCTGCCGCGCTGGCCCAGCACTGCGAAGCGCTGGTGAAGCAGTGCGCAGAGCTGGGCGCGGACATCCTCGACAGCGCCGCTGCGGCCCTCGCGCCGGGCGGCGAACTGGTCTACTCCACCTGCACCTTCGCGCCGGAAGAGGACGAAGGACAGGTGGCCGCATTCCTGCAGCGCCACCCGGAGTTCACGCTGGCCGATGTGCTGGGCAATGTGGATCATCCCTTCGGCAGCGAGGGTGAGGCCAACCGCACCGGTGGTCTGCCGCTGGACGTGAGCAAGGTGCGCCGCATCTGGCCCTGTCAGGGCGGGGAGGGCCACTTCATGGCCCGGCTCGTCAAAGCCGGTACGCCCCGGGCTCTGCCGGCTCCCGGCGAGTACACCCCCGAAGAGCAGCTCTGGCTGACCGCCGCCGCCGAAGCGGGCAAAAAGGCCAAAGGCGGCAAGCCCCAGAAAGCCGCAAAGCCTGCGGATGCCCGCAGCGCCCGGCGGGAGAACAGCCGGGCTTGCCGGGAGGCCGTGCAGGGCCGCAGTTCCCGCAGCCGGGAGGCTGGGGCAGGGGATGCATCGCCCGCCCAGAGCCTCGCTGCATGGAGGGAGTTTGCGGAGGAATATTTCCCGGAGCTGGCAAAGCGCCCTGCCGTGGTGCATGGCGGCGGCGTCCTGCTGCCGACGGCTTTTCCGCAGACGAATCTTCACGTTTTGCGTGCAGGCGTCTTCGTGGGCAGTGTGCAGAAGGGGCGCTTTGTGCCGGAACATCATCTGTTCACGGCTTTCGGCGCGCTCTGCCGGAACTGTGAGGAACTGACCCTCGCCGACTCCCGAACCGTGGAATATCTCTCCGGCCGGGAGATAGAAGCTCACACCGCTGCCGACGGCTGGTGCTGCGTGACGGTGGACGGCTGGCCGCTGGGAGGCGGCAAGGTGTCCGGCGGCAGGGTCAAAAACCATTATCCCAAGGCACTTCGTCTGCTGTAAAACGTAGTTTTTGGCAGAATAAACCGGAAAACCATCGGTACAAGGCTTGAACGCCGGTGGCTGTTGTGATAAAATAATAGAGTTAGATTTTGTGTGCTGCCACAATGCGGGCGACCACAGCCCGTCTGCCCGCAGGCGGAGATCACTGATAAAATACAGGAGGCTCTTTCCCATGTCTGGACATAGCAAATGGAACAATATCAAGCGCAAGAAGGAGAAGACTGACGGCGCAAAGGCAAAGGTCTTTACCAAGATCGGCCGCGAGATCAGCGTTGCCGTCCGTACCGGCGGCCCCAACCCCGCATCCAACAGCAAGCTGGCTGACCTGATCTCCAAGGCAAAGCGTATGAGCGTGCCGAACGATAACATCCAGCGTATCATCAAGAAGGCCGAGGGCGGCGATAAGACCGAGTACGAGGCGATCACCTACGAGGGTTACGGCCCCGGCGGCGTGGCTGTCATGGTCGAGACTCTGACCGACAACCGCAACCGTACCGCTGCTGACCTGCGCCACTACTTCGATAAGAACGGCGGCAACCTGGGCGCTATGGGCTGCGTGAGCTTCCTGTTCAGCCAGAAGGGCGTCATCGACATCTCTCTGGAAGACAAGGACGCCGACGAGGCCATGATGGACGCGCTGGATGCCGGTGCTGAGGACTTCGATGCAGGCGAAGAGGCCGCTGAGATCACCACCGACCCCGAGAACTACTCCGCTGTCGTCAAGGCAATGGAGGAGAAGGGCTACGAGATCCTCTCCGACGACCTGGCCATGGTCCCCATGACCACCACCCGTCTGACCGACCCCGATCAGCTCAAGCTGATGGGCAAGCTGCTGGATGCCCTTGAGGATAACGATGACGTCCAGAACGTTTGGCACAGCCTCGAGAACGAAGAGGACCTGCCGGAATAATGCTCTGCAAGTCTGAATAAGGACGTAATCAAAGCCGCTTTTTGTGCTGCAAGGCACGAAAGGCGGCTTTGTTGTTTTATGGCGGCCTGCGATAAAAAAGAAAGATACTCCAGAACAAAGCAAAGAGGGAAACAGATCGGCGGCGATAGAAAGGGGATCTGCTTGAGAGGAAAACTATTGAAGTAATGGGTAAATTATGATAAAATTGGTGAGATAATAAACTATCATAGGAAAATAGGCAGGGGTTGCGGCTCCGAAAAAAGCTCAGAAGAACGATAAAAACAGAATGAAAAAAGAAATCGCAATTTCGAAAGTGTTGATGGAAGGACACATCGGAGCGTAAGTGAGGTATGCGGAATGTCAGCAAGTGCGGTTGGGATCGAGAAGCCGGTCGTTATCGACCGAAAGCAGAATCTGCGGGAACATCGGTTATATTGGGTTGGGCGCCGGACGCAGGATGTGGTCTTATCGGCACTGGCGCTGGTGGTGCTGTCGCCGGTGATGCTGGCAATAGCAATCGCTATCGTGGTAGATGACCCTTCTGCCGGGCCTATTTTTTCACAGGAGCGTATTGGACGCGATGGCAAACCGTTCAAGCTTTACAAGTTTCGTTCCATGTGTCCGAATGCGGAAGCAAAGCTGGACGATCTGCTGAAGCAGAACGAAATGAACGGCCCGGTGTTCAAAATCAAGGACGACCCGCGCATTACCCGTGTGGGAAGGTTTATCCGCCAAACCAGTCTTGATGAGCTGCCGCAGCTTTGGAACGTCCTGGAGGGTGATATGAGCATCGTTGGCCCGCGGCCTGCCCTGCCCCGCGAGGTGGAACAGTATGGGGATTATGAGAAGCAGCGGTTGTATGTGACACCGGGACTGAGCTGCTATTGGCAGATCGCGCCGCACCGGAATGAGCTGTCCTTCGAGGAGTGGGTGGACCTGGACATTAAATATATACAGGAACGCAGCTTCTGGGTGGATTGGAAAATCATTTTCGGGACATTCAGGGCGTGCCTGCTGGGGCATGGAGAATAAAAAGACAGGCCCATATCATATACAGAACAAAACATCACGGGGAGGGGCCGACATGGAGCAACGACGCATTTGTCCATATTGTATGCAGGAGCTGGAAGCGGGGGAGGAGCAGTGTCCCCACTGCGGCCGGGAGCTTGCAGGGCGCAACCCGTCGGGCAGTCTTCCGGCAGGCACTGTGCTGGCAGGCCGGTATACCGTGGGCGACATCCAGAGCGTGGACGGCGAGGGCATCCTCTACCGGGGCGTGGAGAACAACGGCCCTTTCCGGGTGACCATCAAGGAATATATGCCCCTGACGCTGGCGGCAGAGCGGGGGAGGGACTGCATCCTCCGCCCGAAGCCGGGCAGCGAAGTGCTGTTCAAGACCACCCGGATGGACTTTGCCGACCTCTACCGCTTCATCCAGCGCATCACCCCGGCCAACGGCCTGGAGGCCGTGCTGGACGTCTTCGAAGAGAACAACACGGTCTACGCCGTCATGGAGAACCCCGGCGGCTGTCCGCTCCAGAAGTGGCTGGAGGAGCACGGCATCGTGACGCCCCAGCAGGCCTGCGCCATGCTGGAACCGGTGTTCAACGGGGTGGAGGCCATGCATCAGGTGGGCCTCGTACACCGGGGCATCTGCCCGGCCAACATCCGCATCATGGACAATGGCCGCGCCCGGCTCACCGGCTACGCGACGGTGGGTCTGCGCACGGCAGGCAGCGGCCTCCACGAGCAGCTGTACGAGGGCTATTCCGCCCCGGAGCAGTATTCCACCGCCGAGTTTGAGGGCCGCTACACCGACGAATACAGCCTCGCGGCGGTGTTCTACCGGATGGTCTGCGGGCTGAGCCCCGTCCCGGCGGCACAGCGCCTCGTCTCCGACTCCAACCCCAAGGCCCACACGGTGACGCCGTCGGTGCCGGCTTACGTCTCCGAAACGCTGTATCTGGGTCTCCGGCTCAGGCCGGTGGAGCGCATCCAGACGGTGCAGCAGCTTTTCCGCGCCCTCTCGGAGCGGGAGTATGCGGAGGAATTGTCCCGCAGCATGGAAGCGCTGGACTCGCCCGCCCCCGCGCCGCAGGAGCCGAAAGCGCCCGCGAAGGCTGAGCTGCTGAGCGTCCGAAATCTTCTGGCGGGCATCGTCATTCTGCTCAGCGTCCTCATCCTGCTGACCCTCTGGGGTCTGCTGAGCCGTCAGAGCGAGAAGCCGCCGGAAGTGATCGCTCCGGAGTCCGTCAGCGAGGCGGCAAGTGAGCCGATGAACGAAAACGTCACCCTGACGCCGGATCTCGTGGGCCGCGACTATGACGCCGAGGTGCGCAACAACCGCAGCTATATCAACGAGTATCTCTTCTACGTCACGCTGGAATACAGCGACACGGTGGAAAAGGGCCGAATCATCCGGCAGTCGCCGGAGGCGGGCGAGGTCATCCAGAAGGGGGACACCGTCAGCCTCGTGGTCAGCCGAGGCCCCCAGATGATGGAGATGCCCGACATCATCGGCCAGACGCAGGACAGCGCCGTGCAGGAGCTGGCCACCAAGGGGCTGAACGCCACCTGCTTCACCGTGGTCAACGACGGCTCTGAGGCGGCGGGCTGCGTCGTCTCGGCCAGCGAGGACGCCGGGAGCATGGTGGAGGTGGGAACCACCATCGTGCTCTATATCGCAGGCGATGTCCCCGCCGATGCCCCGGCGGGACCGGAAGCGCCTTCGGATACCGGGACGCCCGCCGGCGGGGATGCCGCGCAGGGCGGCGTGGAATACGATACGGATTAAACAAAAAACATCTGCAATACGGACTTCGGGAATCGAAGAAGTGTTGCAGATGTTTTTGGTTTTATGGAAAGCCTCTCCCCTTGGGAGCAACGGCGACGACCGCCGCCAGTGGCGGAAACAGGGAGGAGCTGTTGGGGCCGCGGCCAGCAGGATGCGAGCGGCAGCGAAGCAGACGCTGGGAGCCGCAACCCGGGCAGTGGCATCGCTTGCGATGACGGAGAGGGTAAGCCCGGCACGAAAGAGCCGCTGCACAGCGATAAGCAGGCTCTTTGTCAGAGCGATACTATCGCAGTGTAAGAGCTGTTTGGCAGCATCCTTGCCCTCTCAGGCGCTTACGCGCCAGCTCTCCCAAAGGGAGAGCCTTTCGGGGGGCGGGGCTTCAGAAAAAGCTCTTCATGAACGCAAGATCGCTGGCGGCGCGGGCCGGGACAGCCTCTTCCCGCAGGACGGGAAGGACGGGCTGAGGCAGGGCGCGCAGCATCTCGAAGCCGCCCTTGTAGTCCACACAGGAGTCCTCGAGGCTGGTGGAGTAGAGGGTGCCGTCGGGCTTGAAGTTCTGCCCCTTGAAGTGGACGGCCACGATCTTGTCGCCGTACCAGCTGCCGACTTTGTCCCAGAGGCGGCGCTGTGCGTCCACCGAGGCATTCTCGGGGCCGACGTAGTTCGCCAGATCGCAGATGACCCGCAGGTTGGGGCTGGCGATGGTGTCCAGCACCATCTTGACGGCCTCGGGGGTGTTCATGGCGTGGTAGTAGACGCACTCCACCGCGAAGAGCACACCCTGCTCCTCGCAGACGGGCAGGATCTCGCCCAGGCTGCGAAGGAGTGCTTCCTGCGCTTCCCTGCGGCTGACGGTGGGCTGCTTTGCCATGTTGGTCGTCTCGCTGCCCATGCAGCCGGCGCGGAGAGCCTTTGCCACCGGCACCTGGCTCAGGGCTTTCGCCACCTCGGCGCGGCGCTTGTCCTCGTCCGCATAGCTCAGCTCAACGTAGGTGCCGTCCACGGCGATGGACACGCCGCTCTTCTGGACGGCGGCATTGGTGGCGGCCACCAGCTCAGGGGTCACGTCTGCATAGCTTGTGACGCCCTCCACGGCCTTGGTGTAGGCCAGCTGGGTGCAGCGGAACCCTGCGTCCCCGATGGAGCTGAGCAGTTCCTCCACGCTGTGACGGCCAAAATCGTGGCCGCGTGCGCCGACGATGAATTCAGACATCCCGCATCCTCCTCACGCTCAGCCGAACAGACGCTCGGCAAACATCCCGAACTCCTTGCCCCACCAGTACCAGTCGTGGGAGACGTCGCCGCCCCAGACTTCGAGGTGGAAGGGGAAGCCGACTTCGCTCAGGGTGTCGGCCAGAGCCTGGGTGTCGGCGAGGGCATCGCCCTCATAGCCGCCCTGACCCACGCAGAGCAGCAGACTGTTCTCCTCGGCCTTGGACAGAACATTCCTGTCGCAGATGCCGTTCTTGCGCAGGGCGGCGAGGGGGCTGCTGCGGAGGACGAGGTCGTCCTCTGCGCTGCCGAGGAAGCGGCCCATATCGTAGAGGCCGGAGAGGCCCACTGCACCCGCAAAGGTCCGGGGACGGCGCAGGCGGCACTGGACGGCCTGATAGGCGCCGGTGTCCACGCCCACGCACCAGATGAGGGGCTTCTCTTTGCTCTCGGGGGCGTTCAGCTCCGCGATGCGCGCGGCCAGCTCGCTGGTGAGGTAGACGAAATACTTCTCCTGCATCTCGGCCCGGCGGCGGGGAGACTCATTGCCGGCCAGCAGGCTCTCGCCGTCGATGCTGTCGGCGCAGAAGAGCTGGATTTTGCCCTCGTGCAGCAGACGGGCCGCTGCGTCGGGCATCCCGTTGTTCTCCCAGTCGTAGAAGCGGCCGCCCCGGGCGGGCAGTGCCAGCACCGGCACACCGCCGTGGCCGTAGACCTTGAACTCCATCTCGCGGTCGAGCACCGCGCTCCACTCCTTATAATAAATGCCTTCCATCATGAAAATGCTCCTCCTGTCAGATGAATTGATTGCGTGCCGCGTCGTAGGCATAGCCCACGGCGGAAAGTGCCTTGCACAGGGCGTCCCTGTCGGCGTCCATGTCGTCGCAGAGGGCGTCGAGGCTGGGGTAAAAATCGCGCAGTTTCAGGTTGACCACGCTCAAAAGCATGATCGGGTCGCTCGGCAGAGCCATCTTTTGTTTCCTCCTATGTTCCGAGATAAAATAAAAAGCCGGCCACTCGACAAAGTGACCGGCAATACGCATCAGCTTAGACAGCGCGAGTGACTTTGCCAGCGCGCAGGCAACGGGAGCATGCGTAGATATACTTGGGAGAGCCCTCCACGACCGCCTTGACACGACGGACATTCGGCTTCCAGGTACGGTTGGAACGGCGATGAGAGTGGGAGACCTTGATACCGAAGGTAACACCCTTGCCGCAGCATTCACACTTAGCCATGGTACTTGCACCTCCTACAGTGAAGTATGGAATCAAAATAATCAGCTTGACTATTTTACCAGAACTGCCGCCAAAAAGCAAGTCCCTTTTCGATTTTTTTGCGGCTTTTTTTCGTTTACAGCCAAACGCTTGTCTAAAGGCGAAAAAAATAGTACAATAAACGCGTATATCTTATAGAAAACAGGAGAACACCATGACCCCAAGAATGTTTTATACCCTCGCACGGGTGCTGGCCGCCCTGACCGTCATCCCTTTCCACGAGGCGGGCCACGCGCTGGCCGCATGGCTGCTGGGCGACCCCACGGCCAAGCAGCAGGGGAGACTGTCGCTGAACCCCTTCCGCCACTTCGATCTGCTGGGAACGCTCTGCATGGTGTTCGCGGGCGTGGGCTGGGCAAAGCCTGTCTCCACCGACCCCCGCAACTTCAAAAACCCCAAGCAGGGCATGGCCCTCACGGCGCTGGCCGGCCCGGCGGCGAACCTCATCCTGGCCTACCTTGCGATGGTGGTCTGGAAGCTGCTCTATTATTGGGCGCCCGTCAACGATGCGACGATTTTTCTGGCGCTCTTCCTGCAATACTTGGTGTATCTGGATGTGAGCCTCGCGGTGTTCAACCTCATCCCGGTGCCGCCGCTGGACGGCAGCCGCGTCCTGCTGGCTGTGCTGCCCGAGCGCATCTACTTCGGCATGATGAAGTATGAGCGGGTCATCCTCATCGTCCTGCTGGCGGCGGTCTGGGGCGGCTTTCTGGACGGCCCCCTCAGCGTGATGAACAATGTGGTGTGGGACCTGCTGGACAATGGTACGCAGTACATCGACACCATCGCCTACTCGGCCTACTATGCGTCTGCAGGGGCGGTGATCTGATGGCGGAGGAGCTTACCTTCCATCTGGAAGAGTTCGAAGGCCCGCTGGAACTGCTGCTGGCGCTGGTGACGAAGCACAAGATGGACCTGCACAACATCCCCATCCTCGAGCTCATCGACCAGTACACCCGCACCGTGGAGGCCGCGCAGGCCGCAGACCCCGACATTTCCAGCTCCTTCATCGAGATGGCAGCTCACCTCGTGGAGATGAAGAGCTATCTGCTGCTGCCCCGGAGCACCGAGGGCGAGCGGATGAAGCAGGAGCTCACCGGCCAGCTTATCGAGTACGACCAGTGCCGCCGGATGGCCTCTGCCCTCCGCGCCGCTGCGGAGGCGACGCCCACCTTCGTCCGACAGCCGATGCGGCTGGAACGGGACGAGACTTACGCCCTCAACCATCTGCCTCAGGTGCTGGCCGACTGCTGGGAGAGCCTGATGGGCCGTGCGCCAGTCCGGCGGATGCCGACCCAGGCCCTCTTTGAGCCGCTGGTGACAGCCCCGCAGGTGTCGGTGAGCAGCCGGGTGGTGTACATCCTGCGCCGCCTCATCGCGGGCGGTGCGGCCCGGATGAGCCAGCTTTTCGCCCGCAGCCAGAGCCGAAGCACCAACGTGGCTACCTTTCTGGCCCTGCTGGAACTGGTGCGCGGCGGACGTGTCACCCTCGGCCCCAAGGGAGAGCTGACCATGCAGCGCGGACGCCTGCCCCGTGAGAGGGCAAAGGAGGAAGAATGAATCAGAAACAGATAAAAGCCGCCGTAGAGGCGATGCTTTTTGCGGCGGGCGACCCGGTGAGCGCCGATAAGCTTGCCGCCGCCGTCCAGCTGCCCCAGACCGCGGTGGAGACCGCGCTGGAAGACCTGCGCGTCCGTTACGCCCGGGAGGACTCCGGCCTCTGCCTGCTCCATCTGGACACCCGCTGGCAGCTGGCGACCAAAACCGAGTGGGCCGACTGCATCCGCCGTCTGCTGGACGCCCGGCGCTCGGTGCCTCTCGGCCCGGCGGCCATGGAGACGCTGACGGTCATCGCCTACAACCAGCCCGTCTCCCGCGCCTTCATCGAACAGGTGCGCGGCGTGGACTCCTCGTCCAGCGTCAGCAGCCTGCTGCAGAAGGGCCTCATCGAGGAGGCGGGCCGTCTCGACCTGCCCGGCCACCCGGTGAGCTTCCGCACCACCGATGTTTTCCTGCGGTGCTTCGGCCTTTCCTCGCTGGCGGACCTGCCGCCGGTGCGCGGAGATCAGGAAGGGGAGGCGGCGACATGATGGGAGTCCTGATGGCTCTGGGCTGGCTGCTGCTGACCCTGCTGAAGATCGCAGGCGTCCTGCTCCTGATCCTGTTGGTGCTGCTGGCCCTCGTCCTGCTCTGCCCGCTGTGCGCGGATGTCTGCTGGGAGGGCGGCGTCCTGACCGTCCGGGCCGGTGCGCTTGGGCTCACCCTGCCGGTGTTCCGGTGGCCTGCGCCGGAAAAGCCCGCCGGAGCCGAAGAACCGAAAGGCTTCTGGGGAAAGCTGAAAGCGAAGCTCCGCGCCCGCCGCGAAGAGCGCAAACGGAAGAAAGCCGCCGCAAAAGAGGCGAAGAGACCGAAAAAAGAAACAGCTCCGCGCAGGAAGGCGAAGCTGACGCTGAACATCCTCGTGACCATCCTGCGGGGTGCCGGGCGGCTGACGAAAGCCGTCTTCGGCTCGCTGCGCGTCACGAAGATTCGGGTCTGCCTCGGCGTCCGGGGCGAAGACCCCGCCGAAGCCGCCCGCGCCTACGGCAGGCTGAACGCATGGCTCTACCCGTCCCTCGGCGTCATCGACCGCTTCGTCTACCTCGATTTTGACGAGCTGCGCATCCTGCCGGACTTCGGCAGTGCCGAGCCGACGGTGGCCGACCGGGTGTCATTCCGCCTCAGCGCAAGGCTGCTTTTCATCGTTGCAGCCGCTCTGCGCGTTTTGTATGAGTTCTGGCGCGAAAAAGTGCTGGACGTCTTCCTATAAAGTGTGTTACAATAATATTGTATGGTGTATACTCCTATCCAGAGGGAGTTTTCCCGGAAAATAATAGTAGGAGGCCGATTTTATGGCTGAGCATCCGATTCAAGGTTTAATGAACGTCACGATGGACAAGATCCGCCAGATGGCAGATTCCAACACCATCATCGGCAAGCCCATCAAGACCGACGACGGCACCACCATCCTGCCGGTGTCCCGTATCTCGTTCGGCTTTGCTTCCGCAGGCACCGACTTCGACGGCAAGAACGCCGCCAACAAGGACCTGTTCGGCGGCGGCTCCGGCGCGGGCGTCAACATCCAGCCGGTGGCCTTTCTGGTGGTGAAGGACGGCTGCGTGCGCACCATCCAGCTGTCCGACGGCTCCAACACCGTTGACCGCGCCCTGACCATGCTGCCCGAGCTGGTGGACAAGGTCAGCGCTCTGCTGAAGAAAGAGGAGAAGAAGGGCGCCGCTGCGCCTGCGGAGCAGTAACAACTCCTTCCGTCACGGCTCACGCCGTGCCACCTCCCTCAAAGAGGGAGGCCTTGGCATTCCGCAAAGCTCTCCCTCTTCGCCAGAGGCTCCCTCGCCGAGGGAGCTGTCATCGCGCAGCGATGACTGAGGGAGTGAACCTACGCCGTATCTGCTGCCTGTCCGGGCAGCGGTTATTGAACTGAGGCTGCTGTAATTAACCTCTCCGTCATTGCTTCGCAATGCCACCTCCCCTAACGAGGGGAGGCTTTGGCAGTCCTCGCAAAGTGAATGGTTTCGCCAGAGGCTCCCTCGCCGAGGGAGCTGTCATCGCGCAGCGATGACTGAGGGAGTGAACCTACGCCGTATCTGCTGCCTGTCCGGGCAGCGGTTATTGAACTGAGGCTGCTGTAATTAACCTCTCCGTCATTGCTTCGCAATGCCACCTCCCCTAACGAGGGGAGGCTTTGGCAGTCCTCGCAAAGTGAATGGTTTCGCCAGAGGCTCCCCTCGGTAGGGGAGCTGTCGAGCGTGAGCGAGACTGAGAGGTTGAGTTCATCAGCAGTCCTATTTGAGCGCCGGGAGGCGCACAAGGAGATTTTATCATGGCAGAAGAACGCATTCAGAAAATCATGAGCGAGCAGGGCCTCTGCTCCCGCCGCGCCGCCGAGCAGATCATTGCCGAGGGCCGCGTGAAGGTCAACGGCCACCCCGTGAAGGTGGGCGACAAGATGGACCCCAACCGCGACGTCCTCCATGTGGACGACGAGCGCATCTATATCCAGAAGAACCAGCAGATGTACTATCTGGCTCTGTACAAGCCCCGCGGCTATGTCACCACCGCCAGCGACGAGCTGGGCCGCAAGACGGTCATGGAGCTGGTGGCCGACATCCCGGCCCGCCTGTACCCCGTGGGCCGTCTCGACAAGGACAGCGAGGGCCTGCTGCTGATGACCAACGACGGCGCTTTCGCACAGGCTGTCACCCATCCGTCGGGCGGCATCTCCAAGCTCTACCGCGTCACCGTCCAGCCCCGGGCCGATGAGGCACAGATCCTGAAGCTCAGCTCCGGCGTCGTGCTGGACGACGGCACCAGGACCATGCCCTGCGCCATCAACGTCGTCACCGACGAGCCGGGCCGCACCGTCATGGAGATGACCCTGAAAGAGGGCAAGAACCGCGAGATCCGCCGGATGTGCGAGGCCGTGGGCCTCGAGGTCATCCGTCTGAAGCGGAACGCCGAGGGCGTCGTCAAGCTGGGGATGCTCCAGCCCGGCAAGTACCGCGAGCTGACCAAGGCAGAGGTGAACGGCCTGCGCGCCGCAGCCGCCAAGGGCCGCGCCCAGACCCGCTCGGCCGCTTTGCAGTCCAAGGCTGCTGCCCGCCGTCCCCGGGGTCCTGTGGGCGGGAACAAAGCCGCTGCGGGCAAAAAGCACAAGTGAAGTTGCTTTCATAGCCAGGGTGCGCCGAATGAGCGAGGATTTTTGTCGGCAGACAAGGCGATTTTCCGCAGCAATCCTGACGGATTGCAAGGAAAAGCAACACGGTATGCTGGCAAAAAGACCACTCAGGTGGTGTGCAATGGTTATGAAAGTGACTTCAAGGCATGTGTCCGAAATTTCCGCTCTTTTTGCCCAATTTGTAACATTCTCTGAAAAAAAGGAATGGAACAAGGCTTGAGAATCTTGGAAAAATCGGGTATAATATACCTAATTTTGAAACTCACACAGATAAGCAGGAGGTCTTACCATGGCTTCAAAGAGTACCAAAGGAGAAATCCTCGCCAAGTTTTTTGATGACGGGGAATACACCGCTCTGTTTGCGGACGGTGCGGTGAGCGCTGCCAGCGGCTATGCTGCCGGTCAGCAGGCTTACGCCGTCTTCCAGAACGGCGAGGCTGTTTCCGTCAAGGACGTTGAAAAGAACATCAAGGTCCTCGAGCTGGCTGCCCAGACGGGCTGCCCGGTCGTCACCTTCTACGACTCCGTCGGCGCAAAGCTGGCTGAGGGTCTGGACGTGCTGAATGCAGCTGCAAAGCTCAACGCCACCATCGCAAAGGTGTCCGGCGTCGTGCCTCAGGTGGCCGTCGTTCTGGGCGTCTGCGGCGGCACCAGCGCTCTGAGCGCTGCCAACGCAGATGTCTGCATCATGGCCGAGGGCGCAGAGCTGTTCTTCACCGCTCCCTTCACCGCCGCCGCGAAGGGCGACAAGGTCGCTGACGCCGGTTCTGCCGCTGCTGCCGCAAAGGCAGGCGTGGCTGCCATCGTGGCCGCTGACGCTGCCGAGGCTGCTGAGAAGGCTGCCCACATCGTGGGTCTGCTGCCTGCCAACAACCTGACTGGCCCGGCCATCTTCGAGTTCGAGCAGCCCACCGCTGTCCTGAGCGCCAACGCCGAGCCTGCAAAGGCTGCTGCTGCCCTCATCGATAAGGACAGCGCCGTGGAGATGTACGCCGGTTTCGGCAAGAACGTCTACACCGCCTTCGCTACCATCGGCGGCAACGCCGTGGGCGTCGTGGCCACCGGCAAGGAGCTGTGCCACAACTGCGTGGCCAAGGCTTCCCGCTTCGTCCGCCTGTGCGACGCATTCAGCGTCCCTGTGCTGACCATCGTGAACACCGAGGGCTTCGTTCCCAGCACTTCCGATGACATCGCCGGCGGCATCCGCGAGGCTGCCCGTCTGGCTGCTACCTATGCCGACGCTACCACCGCCAAGGTGGCTCTCATCGCCGGGAAGGCTGTCGGCCCCGTCTACACCGCACTGGCCGCTGCTGACCTGAAGATCGCTGTCAAGGGCTGCACCATCAGCGCTCTCGAGCCTTCCGCTGCCGTCTCCGTGCTGTACAAGGACGAGCTCGACGCTTCCGACAACATCGTCGCCGCTACCAAGGCCAAGGCTGCTGCCTACGTCGCCGAGGTGTGCAGCGCTGACGCTGCTGTGGCCGCCGGTTCTGCCGACATGACCTGTGAGGCTGCCAACGCCCGCGCAAGCGTCGTGGCCGCGTTCGAGCTGCTGAGCACCAAGCGTGCTGCCCGTCTGCCCAAGAAGCACGGCAACATGGCTCTGTAAGAAAACGTACATCTAACGATCTAGATTGATTCAGGAGGACTCTTCCATGAAGTACTACAATATTTCCGTCAATGGTGTTGCTTACAGCGTCTCTGTCGAGGAGACCGCTGCCGGCGCTGCACCCGTGGCTCCTGCTGCCGCACCCGCACCCAAGGCCGCTCCGGCTCCCGCTGCCGCTGCTGCTCCTGCCGCACCCGCTGCTCCTGCTTCCGCAGGCGCTGTTGAGGTCAAGGCTCCGATGCCCGGCAACATCCTGGACGTGAAGGTCGCCGCCGGTGCTTCCGTCAAGGCTGGCGACGTGCTGGTCATCCTCGAGGCCATGAAGATGGAGAACGAGATCGTTGCTCCTCAGGACGGCACCGTTGCTTCCATCAATGTCCATAAGGGCGACACCGTCAACTCCGGTGACACTCTGGTTTCCATGAACTAAGAGAGAGGTGACAACAATGGCTAAAAAGCCCATCAAGATCACGGAAGTCGTCCTGCGCGATGCCCACCAGTCCCTGCTGGCCACCCGTATGACGATGGACGATATGCGTCCCATCCTGCCCGAGATGGACAAGATCCCTTACTTCTCCGTCGAGTGCTGGGGCGGTGCGACCTTCGACAGCTGCATCCGCTTCCTCGATGAGGACCCCTGGGAGCGTCTGCGCATCCTGCGCAAGGAGCTGCCCCACCAGAAGCTGCAGATGCTGTTCCGCGGCCAGAACATGCTGGGCTACCGCCCCTACGCGGACGACGCCGTCGAGTACTTCGTGAAGAAGTCCGTTGCAAACGGCATCGACGTCATCCGCATCTTCGACGCACTGAACGACGCCCGCAACCTGCAGACCGCCATCAAGTCTGCCAACAAGGAAGGCGCACACGTTCAGGGCTGCATCAGCTACACCCTGAGCCCTGTCCACAACAACGAGTACTACGTCAAGTACGCAAAGACTCTGGAAGAGATGGGTGCAAACTCCATCTGCATCAAGGACATGGCCGGTCTGCTGACTCCCTACACCTGCTACGAGCTGGTCAAGGAGCTGAAGAACACCCTGTCCATCCCTGTGGACATCCACAGCCACTACACGGCCGGTCTGGCTTCCATGTCCCTGCTGAAGGGCATCGAGGCCGGTGCTGACATCGTCGATACCGCCATGAGCCCCCTGAGCGGCGGCACCAGCCACATGGCTACCGAGAGCCTCGTCGCCGCCCTGCAGGGCACCGATTACGACACCGGCCTCGACCTCAAGCAGCTGAACGTCGTGCGCGCATACTTTGCAAAGCTGCGCGAGAAGTACATCGCCAACGGCCAGATCAGCCCCAAGTCTCTGGGCGTGGACGCCAACACCCTGCTGTATCAGGTGCCGGGCGGCATGTTCTCCAACATGCTCAAGCAGCTGAAGGATGCCGGTAAGGAAGACAAGTTGGATGATGTGCTGGCTGAGATCCCCCGCGTTCGTGAGGACGCAGGCTATCCTCCGCTGGTCACCCCCACCAGCCAGATCGTCGGCACCCAGGCTGTCTTCAACGTCATCCTGGGCGAGCGCTACAAGATGGTCACCAAGGAGTTCAAGGGCCTCGTCCACGGCGACTACGGCAAGACTCCCGCTCCCATCAGCGCCGAGTTCACCAAGAAGATCCTGGGCGACGAGCAGCCCATCACCTGCCGCTTTGCCGACACCCTCGCTCCCGAGATGGACAAGCTGAAGGCTGAGGCTGCAAAGTGGGCGATTCAGGAAGAGGACGTCCTGACCTACGCCATGTTCCCGCAGGTCGCTCCCAAGTTCTTTGAGAAGCGCAACGCCAAGGCTCAGGGCGTGGATGCAGACCATGCAGATTTTGCAAACAAGTCTCACCCCGTCTGATAAAACAGCATAAGGCTTTTCAAAGCCCCCCGCAGAGATGCGGGGGGCTTTTTGCGCTCTTTTACTTGCAAAAAAGCGGTCATCAGAGTAGAATAATAACATATGTATCGTAACATGGGCCTGTATACCCAAACGCGGATACATATACCGTAATTTGTCCGCATATCCACCCATCAACAGAGAGGAAACGTGGAGCATATGATCCTGAGCATGACCGGTTTTGGCCGGGGGACTGCTGTATTGAATGGCCGTGAGATCACGGTCGAGCTGCGCAGCGTCAACTCCCGGTATTTCGAGTATTCGTCCCGCATCCCCCGCAGCTGCAGCTACATGGACAGCCGCCTGAAAAAGCAGCTCAACGAGCGGGTCACCCGCGGCAAGGTCGAGCTGAGCATGACCATCCAGAACGTGGAGGCCGCCGACGCAGAAGTGACCGTCAACATGGAGCTGGCCCGCAGCTACCAGAAGGCCCTGCGGAACCTTTCGGAGAAGCTCTGCATCAAGAACGACGTCACCGTCTCGACGCTGACCCGCTTCCCGGACGTGCTGGCCACCCGCCACGCCGACGTGGATGAGGAACAGCTCTGGGCCGACGTCTCCGCCGTGACGGCTCAGGCGCTGGACAACTTCATCGCCATGCGCGCCGCCGAGGGCGCCAAGATGAAGGCCGACGTGGAGAGCCGCCTGTGCTTCCTCGAGGAGCGGGTGGGCAGGGTGGAGACCCTGAGCGCAGGCCGCGTCGAAGCCTACACCAACCGCCTCTACGAGAAGCTCAAGACCATCCTCGAGGACCGCAGCATCGACGACGCCCGCGTCCTGACGGAAGCCGCCATCTTCGGCGACAAGACCGCCGTGGACGAGGAGACCGTCCGTCTGCGCAGCCACATCGCCCAGTACCGCTCCATTCTGGAGCTGGACGAGCCGGTGGGCCGCAAGCTGGACTTCCTGACGCAGGAGCTGAACCGTGAGACCAACACCATCGGCTCCAAGTGTCAGGACCTGGACATCACCCGCACGGTGGTGGACATGAAGGCGGAGATCGAGAAGATCCGCGAACAGATCCAGAACCTTGAATAAAAACAGTACGGAGGAGTTCAGATGAAGCTCATCAACATCGGCTTTGGCAATCTGGTCAGCGCAGGGCGGGTGGTGGCCGTCGTCAGCCCCGACTCTGCGCCGGTCAAGCGTCTGGTGAAGGAGGCGCGGGAGCGGGGGATGCTCATTGATGCGTCCTATGGCCGCAGCACCCGGGCCGTGCTCATCATGGACTCCGACCATGTAGTCCTTTCGGCCCTGACGCCTGAGACGGTGGCAGGCCGCGCTGCGGGCCAGCCGGAAGGAAAACCGACAGAGGAGCAGTAAAAAATGGAAAACGAAAAGTACCTGTTTGTCGTCTCCGGTGCCGCCGGTACCGGCAAGGATAGTGTGGTCAAGGCCCTGCGCGAGGCCCACCCCGAGATCGAAAAGACCGTCTCTGCCACCACCCGCGCACCCCGCCCCGGCGAGCAGGAGGGCGTGGACTACTACTACCGCACCCGGGAGCAGTTCCAGCACCTCATCGACACCGACCAGGTGGTGGAGCACAACTTCTACAACGGCAACTACTACGGCACCCTCCGCGAAGAGGTGGATAAGCGCCTCGAGGCGGGCAAGCTGGTGGTGCTGGTCATCGACGTCCACGGCGCGGCCAATATCCGCCGGATGTTCCCGGGGGCTACCACCATCTTCCTGCTGCCGCCCTCCGTGGAGGAGCTGGAACGCCGCCTCCGGGGCCGCGGCACCGAGACGGAAGCCAGCATCCTCGAGCGCCTCGCCACCGCAAAGAAGGAGCTGGCCGAGCAGGAGAAGTTCACCCTCACCCTCGTGAACGACGAGGTGGACGCCTGCGCCGAGAAGCTCTACGGCATCATCCGCCAGCGGGCCGGCCTCGACAGATAACAAGGAGCCGCGAATGCCAAAAACGGTAGGCGTTGCCGTGAGCAACGCGACCTTCCACTTCGACAAACTCTATACCTACGCCGTCATGCCCGACCAGCAGGAGGCCGTCCGCCTCGGCAGCATGGTGCTGGTGCCGTTCGGGCGGGGGAGCAAGGCCCGGATGGGCGTGGTGCTGGCCTGCGACGAAGAGCCGGAACACGCAAAGCTCAAGTACCTCTTCGACGTAGCTCCCGCCTCGGCCTGCCTGACGCCGGAGCTGCTGCGGCTGGTGCATTTCCTCAAGGAGCGCACCTTCTGCACCTACTACGAGGCCGTCAAGGCGGTCATCCCCTATGGGGCGCAGTACAAGCCCGCCCTCGCGGCGGACGGCGTGACGCCGGTGCTCCAAAAGCAGCTCACCCGCCACACCGAGAACAGCTATAAGCTGGTGGGGGCTTTGCAGCAAAAGCCCAGGCCCACGGCCAAGCAGCTGGCGGCAGTGGCCCTGCTGAGCGGGGGAGAGCGCACCCAGAACGAGATGGAGGCCCACGGCATCACCAAAGCCGTGCTGGACAACCTCTGCGCCAAGGGCGTCGTCGAATGCAGCAAGGTGAACAAATCCATCGACCTGTATTCGTCTATCCCGCTGAAAAACGAGCCCATCACCCTGACGGCAGAGCAGCAGGCGGCCTATGACGCCCTGCTGCCCGGCCTCGAAGACACCGCCCCCCACTCGGCGCTGCTCTACGGCGTCACCGGCAGCGGCAAGACGCTGGTGTTCTTAAAGCTCATCGAGCGGTGTCTGGCGCTGGGCCGCCGCGCCCTCGTGCTGGTGCCGGAGATCAGCCTGACGCCTCAGATGATCCTCCGCCTCAAGAGCCGGTTCGGGCGGCGGGTGGCCGTCCAGCACTCGGCCCTCAACCACACCGAGCGTCTGCTCCAATGGCAGATGATACAGGACGGCGGCGCCGACATCGTGGTGGGGACGCGGAGCGCCGTCTTTGCCCCGCTGGAAAACATCGGCCTCGTCATCATCGACGAGGAGCAGGAGCACACCTACCGCTCCGAGTCCGCGCCCCGGTACGCCGCCCACGAGGTGGCCCGGCAGCGGGCGGCGGAGAACGGCTCCCTGCTCCTTCTGGCCAGCGCTACCCCCAGCACCGAGAGCTTTTACGCCGCCCGGAATGGCCGCACCCAGCTCGTCCGGCTCACCCAGCGCTACGGCGGCAACCCGCTGCCCAGCGTCCAGATCGTGGATATGCGGGCAGAGCTGGCCTCGGGCAACCCGAGGGAGATCAGCCTTGCGATGGAGGACGCCATCCGGCGCAACCTCGACGCGGGCAGGCAGACCATCCTGCTGCTCAACCGCCGCGGCTACCAGACCATGGCCCAGTGCGACGACTGCCGCGAGGTGCTGAAATGCCCCAAGTGCAGCGTCCCCATGGTCTACCACAAGGCGGGCCATAAGCTGCTCTGCCACTACTGCGGCACCCAGCTCGACCCGCCCCCCAAGACCTGCCCCGCCTGCGGCGGCAGGCTGCTCTACCGGGGCTTCGGCACCCAGAAGGCCGAGGAAGAGCTGGCCCAGCTCTTCCCGGAGGCAAGAGTGCTGCGGATGGACCAGGACTCCACCGCCGCCAAAGACGCCCACGAAAAGCTGCTGGCGAAGTTCGCCCGGCATGAGTACGACATCATGGTGGGGACGCAGATGGTGGCCAAGGGCCTCGATTTCGAGGACGTGACCCTCGTGGGCGTCCTCGGCATCGACTCGCTGCTCTTTGCGCAGGGGTTTCGGGCCTACGAGACGGTGTTCAGCCTCATCACCCAGGTGGTGGGGCGCTCCGGCCGGGCGAAAGACCCGGGCTTCGCCATCATCCAGACCACCGACCCCGACAACCCCGTCCTCAACCTCGCCGCCGCGCAGGACTACGACGCCTTCTTCGAGCAGGAGATCGCCTACCGCAAGCTGGGCCTCTACCCGCCCTTCTGCGGGCTCTGCGTCGTGGGCTTCTCCGGCCCGAAGGAAGTTGAGGTGGCCCGGGCCGCCGCCCGGTTCTCGGCCCTCTTAGGCCGTCAGGCCGCGCAGCAGCCGGACCTGCCCCTCCGGGTGCTTGGCCCCACCCCCGGCAACATCGAAAAGATCAACGAGAACTACCGCTACAAGCTCACCATCAAGTGCCGCGCCGACAAACGCTTCCGCGACCTTGTCCGCCAGACCCTCGGCCTCTACGAGCAGGAAAAGCTGCCCAGCAAGGCCACCGTGGTGGTGGATATGCATTCTGACGGTGATATTTGATAAGATTATTTGGAGGTATACTTCATGGCTATCCGCAACATTGTAAAAGAGGGCGACCCCATCCTGAACAAGGTCTGCCGCCCCGTGACCAACTTCGACGACCGTCTGGCCACCCTGCTGGACGATATGCGCGAGACGATGATCGCCGCCGACGGCGTGGGCCTCGCAGGCCCGCAGGTGGGGATGCTGCGCCGCGTCTTCGTGGTGTGGGACACCACCGACGCCCCGGAGGAGATCCCCGAAAACTACGAGTACAAGTTCATCGACTTCGTCAACCCGGAGATCCTCGCCGTGTCGGAGGACGAGGAGACCGCCTACGAGGGCTGCCTGTCCTTCCCGGGCCACAACGGCGCCGTGACCCGCCCCGCAGCCGTCAAGGTCCGCGCACAGGACCGGAACGGCGAGTGGTTCGAGCTGGAAGCCGAGGGCCTGCTGGCCCGCTGCATCCAGCACGAGAACGACCATCTGGACGGCATCACCATCATGGAGTCCAGCGAGTTCTTCTATGAGGACACCGAGGAGGGCCGCGCCGCTGCCGCCAAGAAGAAGGAGAACGACTGATGCGCATTCTGTTCATGGGGACGCCGGATATTGCGGCGGACTGCCTGAAAGCCCTGTATGAGGCGGGCCACGACATCTGCGCGGTCTACACCCGGCGCGATAAGCCCGTGGGCCGCAAGCAGGTGCTCACCGCACCCCCGGTGAAGGAAGTGGCGCTGGCCCACGGCACCCCCGTCTTTCAGCCCCGCACCCTGCGGGACGGCGGCGAGGACGAGAACATCCGCGCGCTGGCTCCGGAGCTCATCGTCGTGGTGGCCTACGGCTGCATCCTGCCGAGATCGGTGCTGGAAGCGCCGAAATACGGCTGCATCAACCTCCACGTCTCCCTGCTGCCGAAATACCGGGGCAGCGCCCCCGTGCAGTGGGCGGTGCTGAACGGCGACGCCGAGACGGGCGTCTCCATCATGCAGATGGACGAGGGCCTCGACACCGGCGACGTGCTGGCCTGCGAGAGAATCAAAATCGACCCCGAGGAGACCAGCGGCCAGCTGTTCGACCGGGTGACTGCCGTGGGCGCACGGGTGCTCTGTGAGACCCTGCCTGCCATCGCAGCCGGGACGCTCAAGGCAGAGCCTCAGGCCCACGAGAACGCCTCCACCGCCCCCATGCTGAGCAAGGAGATGGCGGAGTTCCATCTGACCGACAGCGCCGACCACATCCACAACTGGGTGCGGGGCATGAACCCGTGGCCCAGGGCATGGTTCGTGACGGCGGGCGGCAAGAAGGTCAAGGTGATGGAGTGCCGCGTCGCGGAAAGCCACGGCGAAGCCGCTGGCACTGTCCTCGCCACCAAGCCCCTGACCGTGGCCTGCGGTGAGGGCGCTATTCAGCTTTTGCACGTCGTGCCGGAGGGCAAGAAGCCCATGGACGGCACCTCCTTCGCCGCCGGTCTCCGCCTCAAGGCGGGGGACAGCCTGTGAGCGGCCCGAACCCCCGCGCGGCGGCGGTGGCGGCGCTGGTGCGGCAGGAGCAGGACGGCTTTTCGAACCTCATCCTCGACGCAGAGCTGCGCCGCCAGAAGCTGGAAGGCCGCGATAAAGCATTTGCCAGCGCGATTTTTTATACCGTGCTGGAACATCAGGGGACGCTGGACTATATCCTGAGCCGGTTTTTGCCCAAAGGGCTTGCCAGGCTCGACCCGCAGGTGCGGGAGATCCTCCGCGCCGCGCTGGCGCAGGCCCGCTATATGCAGGTGCCTGCTTCGGCGGCGGTCAATGAGGCCGTCAAGCTGACCCGCACCTTCCGGAAAGCCAGCGCCTCCGGCCTCGTGAACGCCGTGCTGCGCCGGGCCATCGGCTATGAACTCGGCTCTGCCGTCTTCGCCGACGAGGTGGAGCGGCTGATGGTGCTGGGCTCGGCGGGCCGGGACGTGGCAGCGTTCCTCCGCGAACACTACCCCGACGAGGCGCTGGACATCCTGACCCACACCGCCGACGGCGGCCTGACCAGCCTCCGGGCCAACCCCCTGAAAGGGACGCCGGAAGCCCTCTGCGAAAAGCTGCTGGCCTCGGGCGCGAAGACCGCCGCCCCGGGCCTCCTGCCGGGCAGCGTCTTGGCCCGCTTCGAGGGCAGCCCGGCGGAGAGCGGGCTTTTCCGGGACGGATATTTCCACGTGGAGGGGCAGGCCAGCCAGCTTGCCGCCCTCTGCGTGGAGGCAAAGCCCGGCGATACCGTCCTCGACCTCTGCGCCGCCCCCGGCGGCAAGAGCCTGCTCCTCATCGAGGAGATGGGGGACGAGGGGCGGCTGGTGAGCTGCGACGTCAGCGAGAACCGCGTCCAGCTCATCCGCAAGGCCGTGGAGCGGATGGGGTTTGCCCATGTGGAGCCCCGCGTCTCCGACGGCACCAGACTGGACGCCGACCTGCCCATGGCGGACGCCATCCTGGTAGACGCCCCGTGCAGCGGCCTCGGCATCCTCGCCAAGAAGCCGGACATCCGCTACAAGACCCTCGAAAAAGCGCGTCACGATGAATTATTGGCCACCCAGTCGGCCATTCTGGATACAGCCGCCGCCCACCTGAAAGAGGGCGGGCGTCTGGTCTACTCCACCTGCACCATCGACCCTGCCGAGAACGAAGAGCAGGTGAGGGCCTTCGTGGGCCGACACCCGGAGTTCCGGGTGGTGACGCCGGACGTCCGCTTCCCGGCCGGGATGACGGTGGGGGACTGGGGTGCGCTTTCCGTCCCCACCCGCACCGGCATGGACGGCTTTTTCCTCTGCGCGATGCAGAAACGTGATTCCTGACAAAAGGAGATTTTCATGGAGACGAAACGCTGTATATCCTCCCTGACGCTGGAACAGCTGACAACGGAGCTGAAAGCGATGGGCCAGCCCGGCTTCCGGGCGAAGCAGATCTTCCACTGGGTCCACCAGAAGCTCGTGACCGACTTTTCGGCCATGACCGACCAGCCCAAAGCCCTGCTGGCGAAGCTCGAGGAGGCATTTTACATCGCCGCGCCCATCATCGAGCGGCGGCAGGAGGCCAAGGACGGCACTGTGAAGTACCTGCTGCGGATGGCCGACGGCAACTGCATCGAGACCGTCGTCATGCGCTACCACTACGGCAACACGGTCTGCGTGTCCACCCAGGTGGGCTGCCGGATGGGCTGCCGCTTCTGCGCCTCGACCCAGGCGGGCCGGGTGCGCAACCTCGAGGCGGGCGAGATATGCTCCGAGATCTACACCGCCCAGAAGGACATCGGGGAGCGCATCTCCCACATCGTGCTGATGGGCATTGGGGAGCCGCTGGATAATTTCGACGAAGTCATGCGCTTTCTCGAGAACATCTCGTCCCCCGAGGGGGTGAACATCGGGATGCGGAACATCAGCCTCTCCACCTGCGGCCTCGTGCCGAAGATCGACCAGCTGGCCGAGAAGAAGCTCCAGCTCACCCTCTCCGTCTCCCTCCACGCCCCCAACAACGACATCCGCAGCGGCATGATGCCCGTGAACGACGCCTACCCCGTGGAGGTGCTGATGCAGGCCGTGCGCCGGTATCAGGAGACGACGGGCCGGAGAGTGAGCTTCGAGTACTCCATGGTGCGGGGGGTCAACGACTCCGACGCCTGCGCCCGGCAGCTTGCCGACCTCATCCGGGGGATGGGCGCTCACGTCAACCTCATCCCCATCAACCCGGTGGACGGCAGCCCTTATTCGGCCACCGACGCCGCCAACGTCCGGCGCTTCCAGCAGAAGCTGGAAAGCCTCGGCGTCAACGCCACCGTCCGCCGCCGTCTGGGCAGCGAGATCAGCGCCGCGTGCGGCCAGCTCCGCCGCGACGAGATGAACGGCAAAGTTTGAGAAGGAGAATCCTATGAAACTTGCAGGAAAAACAGACGTCGGCAGCGTCCGCCCCGAGAATCAGGACGACTACCGGGCAGGCGAGCTGAACAGCGACGCAGCCTGGGGCCTCGTGTGCGACGGCATGGGCGGTGCGCGGGGAGGCCGTGAGGCTTCCATGAGCGCCTGCGACGTCATCGAGCACATCTTCCACGAGCAGTACGCCCAGTGCCTGCCCGGCGACGAGGAAAAGTTTTTGAAGCGGGCGCTCACGGGCGCCAACCGCTTCGTCTTCCAGAAGGCCTCCCGGGAGGAGGAGCTGGCGGGCATGGGCACTACGGCGGTCTGCGCCCTCGTGCGGGGCGGCAACGCCTTTATCTGCCACGCAGGCGACTCCCGGGCCTACCTCGTCCGGGACGGCAGACTCACCCAGCTCACCCACGACCACTCCTACGTGCAGGAGCTGGTGGACTGCGGCACCATCACCGCCGAGGAAGCCGAGCATCACCCCCAGAAGAACATCATCACCCGGGCGCTGGGCGTGGACTACCGCCTCGACCCCGAGTTCACCAGCGTGCCGGTGCAGAAGGGCGATATGCTCCTGCTCTGCACCGACGGCCTCACCAACGTCCTGCCCAAGGAAAAGATCGAAGAGATCTTCACCAAGGGCGGGTTCTACGACATCCCCGACCGGCTGGTGGACGCCGCCAACGCGGGCGGCGGCCCCGACAACATCACCGCGCTGCTGCTGGGCGTGGAGCCGCTGGAGGTGAAGCATGGATAATCTCATCGGCAAGACGCTGGACGGGCTCTACACCATTCAGGAGCTCATCGGCGCAGGCGGCATGGCCAACGTCTACAAGGCCGTGGTCTCTGCCCCCGGCGGGCCTGTGCCGGAAGGCACGGTGGTGGCCGTCAAGGTGCTGCGTCAGGAGCTGATGCATGACGCCGACCTCGTCCGCCGCTTCAAGAACGAGTCCAAGGCCATCTCCCTGCTCAACCACCCCAACATCGTCAAGGTCTACGACGTCTCCGTCGGCGAAAACTTACAGTATATCGTGATGGAGTGCGTGGAGGGGATGACCCTCCGGGAGTACCTCAACGAGCGGGGCGGCAAGATCACCAGCCGGGAGACCGTCCACTTCATCGCCCAGATCCTCCGCGCCCTCGACCACGCCCACCGCAACGGCGTCGTCCACCGGGACATCAAGCCCCAGAACATCATGCTGCTGGACAACGGCCAGCTGCGGATGATGGACTTTGGCATCGCCCGCATCTCCCGGGCCGAGAACCAGATCCAGAACGGCAAAAAGGCCATGGGCAGCGTCCACTACATCAGCCCCGAACAGGCGAAGGGGGAGGAGACCGACCCCAAGAGCGACATCTACTCCGTGGGCGTCATGATGTACGAGATGCTCTCGGGCAGGCTGCCCTTCGACGCCGACGACATGGTGGAGGTGGCCCGCAAGCAGATCCGGGACACCCCGAAGCCGCTGGCCGAGCTTGTCCCGGGCGTGCCGCCGGGCCTCGTCCAGATCACGGAGCGCGCCATGGCGAAGCTGCCGGTCAACCGGTATTCCAGCGCCGCAGAGATGCTGGAAGCGCTGGACGCCTACGTGCAGGACCCCTCCGTCACGTTCCAGTATCAATATGTAAAGGAAGAACCTGAAAAGGTGGTGAATGACCCCATGCCGCAGAAACGCAGCATCCGCAGACCCCCGGAGAAACCGGCGGCGAATCCCGCCCGCCCCAAGGTCAGGGCGAAAAAGAAGAAGCGCAGCGGCTTTATGCCGGTGCTGCTGGGCATCACGACGGCCTTTGCGCTGGCCTGTGCGGCCCTGTGCTGGACCATCCTGAACGATTCCAGCAACATCATGACCAAAAGCGACGACATCGTGCTGGGCGATTTCAGCGGCATGACGCAGGACGAGGTGAACGCCTCTGAGCAGGTGGCCTCCGGTCAGGTGGTCGTCAACTGGGAAGAGGAGTACAACAACGACTACGCCGCAGGCTATGTCTACAAGCAGTCGCCGGTGGCGGGCCGCACCGTCCGCGAGGGCCAGAGCGTGACCCTCACCGTCAGCCTCGGCATCCACTACGTCACCGTCCCCGACCTGACCAACTACGTGCAGGCCGACGGCGAACAGCAGCTGAAGGACCTGGGCGTGTCGGTGCTGGTCACCCAGGCCGTGGATGAGTCGGTGGCCGCAGGCTCCATCATCCGCACCGACCCCGCCGCAGGCAGTCAGGTGGCCGCAGGCACCACGGTGGTGGTCTACGTCAGCCGCCCGCAGGTGGCCACCACCACCAAAGTCCCCAGCCTCATCGGCATGAACGTGAACGACGCCCGCACCCTGCTGGTGCAGCGGAAGCTGGGTCTGGGCAGCCAGACCGAGCAGTACAGCGACCAGCCCGTGGGCAGCATCATCAGCCAGAGCCCCGGCGAGGGCGCATCGGCCAAGCTGAACACCCGCGTCAGCGTCGTGGTCAGCGCAGGCCCTGAGCCTGCACCGGAACCCGAAGCACCCAGCGAGAGCACCGGAAGCAGCGACGGCTCCGGCGGCTGGTTGGGCGGCCTCTTCGGGGGCAGCAGCTCTTCCAGCGAGAGCACCGGCGCCAGCTCGTCTTCTTCCACCGGCGGCGGTCTCAGCGACTGGTGGACGTCCTGGCTGGGCTGAAGGAGAAGGTATGACAGGTTATATCACAAAAGGCATCGGCGGATTTTATTACGTTAAGACGTCGGAAGGTATCGTGGAGTGCAAGCCTCGGGGCATCTTCCGCAAGCAGAAGATCACCCCCGTGGCGGGCGACGTGGTGACGCTGGAGACCGAGAACGGCGGGGCGGTCATCGCGGCCATCGCGCCCCGGCGGAACGTCTTCGTCCGCCCGCCCATGGCGAACCTCGATGTGCTGTTCCTCGTGGCAAGCACCACCCAGCCCACCCCCAGCACCCTCGTGCTGGATAAGCTCTCGGCCATCGCGGTGGACAAGGGCGTCCAGCCCGTCATCGTCTGCACCAAAGGCGACCTCGCCGAGGCGGAGTTTCTGCGCAGCGCCTACGAAAAATCGACCCTGCCCTTCATCCGCATCGACTACGCCACCGGCGAGGGTCTGGACGACATCAAACACTGGATCAATGGCCGTCTCTGCGCCTTCTGCGGCAACTCCGGCGTGGGCAAATCCACCCTGCTGAACGCCCTCCTGCCCGACGTGGAGCGTCAGACCGCCGCCATCAGCCAGAAGCTGGGCCGTGGCCGTCACACCACCCGCGAGGTGACCATCTTTGAAGCTTTCGGGGGCCGCATCGCCGACACCCCGGGCTTCGCCAGCCTCGAGGCCAGCCGGGCGGGCTTCATCCCGAAAGAGGCTCTGGAACACGCCTTCCCGGAGTTCGGGCCTTACCTCGGCGCGTGCCAGTTCACCGGCTGCTCCCACCGCTCCGAGAAGGGCTGCGCCGTCCGCGCCGCCCTCGCGGAAGGCAAGCTCTCCCAGACCCGCTACGACAGCTACTGCGCCATGTACGAGGAGGTCAAGGATGTGAAGGAGTGGCAGAGGCCGAAGGGGATGTGAGGAAAGGCTTGCCCGTGAGCCAAAGCCTCTCCCTTTGGGAGAGGTGTCACCGAAGGTGACGGAGAGGGCAAGCCCGGCACGAAAGAGCCGCTGCGCAGCGATAAGCAGTTGTTTTGTCAAAGCGATATTATCGCTGTGTCAGAGCTGTTTGGCAGCGGCCTTGCCCTCTCAGGCGCTCCGCGCCAGCTCCCCCAAAGGGGGAGCCTTTGGACGACCGGAAGGCTCCGTCTTAGTACAACCTCTCAGTCTGCTTCGCAGACAGCTCCCCTAGTAGGGGAGCCTCTGGCGAAACCGTTCACTTTGCGGGGACTGCCAAGGCCTCTCCTACAAGGAGAGGTGGCATCGCGTCAGCGATGACGGAGAGGTTGTACAAAGACGGGCCTGCCCTCTGTAGCGAGTCCTGCCCTGTAAACTTTCTGCACAGCGCTTGACTTTTGCGGGGAATGGCATATACTAAAGATGGGATTGTGAGAAGATTCCATTGGTTTCACTAAAAAAGAAAAGCCCCCAAGGAGTTGCCGCTCCCAGGGGGCTTTCCATTTAGTCGGGCTTACGGTCCTTGTCGAGTCTGTCAAGCCACTTGCAGATATAATGTGAAATTATATTTGCCACGGCAGACTCCAAGATTGTGAGAATATGGATCATTGGTTTCACCTCCCTTCCCAAGTAAGATGGGCGGGATGAACCGCAGAACCAGTATATCATAAACTTCGGCAAAAAGATACAGGAAAAGACGCTGTATTATCATACTTCCCAGAAAGAAGGAATCCCATGTCCCGCTGTGTTATCATTTCCGCCTGCCCGGTCAGCGCCTCGCTGGCGTCGGCCCTGCGGCCCGGCGACACCATCATTGCCTGCGACGCGGGCTACCGCAACTGCGGGCCGCTCCACTGCCGCCCCGACATCATCGTGGGCGACTTCGACACCGCGCCCTGCCCGGCGCAGGAGGGCGGCGACACCATCATCCTGCCCCACGTCAAGGACGACACCGACACCGAGTACGCGGCAAAGCTGGCCTCCGAGAAGGGCTTCGACGAGGCGCTGCTGCTGGGGGCGCTGGGCGGCAGACGCCTCGAGCATACGCTGGCCAACCTCTGCACCGGCCTCGGCCTCGAACAGCGGGGCGTCCGCGCCACGCTTCTGGACGAGCGCAGCCGCATCACCTTCGTGATGCCCGGCGAGACCCGCCGCTACCCTAGGAATGAGTATTTCTACCTCTCGGTCTTCCCGATGGAGGGCAGGGCAGAGGGGGTCTCGGAGCGGGGCTCCTTCTACGAGCTGACCGACGCCGTCCTCACCGCAGGCTACCCCCTCGGCGTCAGCAACGAGTATGCCGAGGACTCCGACTGCATCACCATCTCCACCCAAAAGGGCGCGCTGGTGGTGGTGGAGACGGTGCCAGACGGGCCGATCCTGAGCTGAACCGGAACATTCCGGGCGCAGACCGCCTATAATGGCGTATCAAGCGACGAAAGGTGGTCGGCTCTATGCAGGTGGTCGTTCTCAAAAGCCCCAAGTGCCTGAGAGGCTTGCTCCGGAGGCTGTTCGGCATCCGAAAAGAAACGCAGGACTGAAAGAAATGGAAAGCTGCTGCGCGGCGGTTTCTGTAAACTTTCTGTGCAACGCTTGACTTTTGCGGGGAATGGCATATACTAGAGATGGAATTGCGAGTATGTTCCACTGAATTCACCAAACGAAAAGCCCCCAAGGAGTTTGAGGTGCACTCCGTCAAGTAGACAATAAAAATAATATAAGATTTTATTCGCCGTTTCACCAAAGGAACGGCGAATTTTTTGTACAACCAGCCAGTTAAGCTGCCCGATTCATGGCACTGACATGAGCCTGCATGGGAGTCTGGATGAACAGCCTGTGCTGGTAACGGCGGTTGTTGTAGTAGTCAATATAGCTTTCAATCGTGGAAATGAGCTGTTCTCGGCTTGTAAAAGTATGCCCATAATAGCACTCACGCTTCAGGATTCCCCAGAAGCCTTCCATCGGGCCGTTGTCAATGCAGCGGCCAACACGGGACATACTCTGTGTCATCCCGGCATCCAGCAGTTTCTTGTGGAAGGTTCTGCTGGTGTACTGGAATCCACGGTCGCTGTGGAACAGCGGGTGTGCATTCGGATTTTCCAGAACAGCTTTATCAAGCGTGTCAAAAACCAGCTTGTTGTCATTTCGGTCACGAATAACATAGCTGACGATTCTCCGGTCACACAAATCGAGAATCGCACTCAGATAGAGCTTGTGGATAATTGGACCTTCATACCACTTGAACTCCGTTACATCGGTCAGCCACTTTTCGTTGGGATGCCCCGCCCAGAATTCCCGGTGCAGACGATTCTGTGCTGTTACCTGCGGGTCAGAAGCATTTCTGGTACAACCCTGTTTTCTGAACTTCACGGTTGACTGGATATGAAGCACACGGCAGAGATTCAGAACACGTTTGTTGCTGGTTCGGATATCATAGTCCTTTTCCAGATCATCCCGGATGCGGCGGTGCCCTTTGTCTGGATGCTCTTTATAAATCTTTTGAATTGCCGTTGAAATCTTCTCGTTTTCGAGTTCATGGCTGCTTTTGGGATGCTTTAGCCATTTGTAATAAGATGAACGAGCAATATGTACCAGTGGGCAGAGGTCACGGACAGTATAGCCTTTTTCCTCATGCAGTTCCTTTACCGTCCGATAACGAAGCAGCAGTCTGGTCAGGCTCAGCGATTCCCCCTCTCCAGCTCCTGTAATTTTTTTAGTACGTCGTTCTCCATCTGAGAGAGATAAAGCTGCCGCTTTAAGGTTGCATTCTCCAATCGTAACCGTTCTTCTTCTGTCTGCGGCTTGTAATCTTTCTTGTGCCGTCCTCGCCGGTCTTTCAGGGCATCTTCGCCGTCTTTCTTATACTTCTGCACCCATGTGTAGATCTGCTGATAACCAACTTTGTACTTTTCAGAAATCTCGGTGTAGTTGTATCCGTTCTCGATGCACTCTTTCACAAATGCGATTCGTTCCTCGTAAGTTGTATCTCTTCCTTTGGTCATACGGCTGCCTCCTGTGTAACATTTCAGTTCCTTATGACTATTATACAACTTTATCCAGTTTCGTAACTGACGAGTTGACCGGATTCCATATTTTCTGCAAATTTCCCGTAGCGCACCTCCTCCACTCAGATAATCGCCTACTGCTTGATATTTCAATTCTACCAGATAGCTTTTATTCTTCCTTGACATGAAAATACCCCCAGAGTATTCAGAGTTTTGTTTTTTCTCTGTCTACTCTAGGGGTAGCATATCAAGGTCGCAACTCCTTGGGGGCTTTTCTTTTTGGTGTACCGAATGGAATATCCTCACAATTCCATCTTTAGTATATGCCATTCCCCGCAAAAGTCAAGCGCTGTGCAGAAAGTTTA
>OGEZ01000266.1_pt1 | contig 53716 bp, 43 predicted proteins | sample 1570831 | NCBI WGS metagenome assembly OGEZ01 (sample SAMEA2582059, study PRJEB24529) | metagenome | biome: Human gut stool | place: China | collected 2011
GCCCTAAGGGAGCTCTATTAAAGTTACCCTTTTTTACCACCGATATGAAAAAGAATTTTTTTGCTAATTTATGGTTGACTTTTCATAGCTGGTCTCCTCATATAATCATGTGTTTCTATTGAAAATTCAGCTTTTTTAACCTTTTATATCTCAATGAATAAGTCAAAGGTATGAGCATTTAGATGTATCAAATATACTTCATCTAAATATACTATAATAATTCATTTTACCATAAGATTTTTAATTAACCTCTCGCAATTTTAGAAACTTGATTTCATTTATATTTGGTGTTGCAACTTCAACATCATCTTGAAAAACATGAATTGAAATATCACTATGTTTGTTAAACAACCATTTCGCCCCTGCTCCCACTGGAATTAATAGTTTTCCTTTCGACATATTGCACATCATCAAATAGCTTTCATTATCTTCATCTTTCCAACTAATTCGAACTGACATTCCTGAATTATAGTCTTTTTTCATTAAATCATTTGTATATTTATTTTTTTGTTGTTCTACCTCACCATTTAAATTGTAAAGTGTATATCTATAATTCATATCCAAATTTCCAAAATCAAGATAAACAAAATCTGCTTTTTCTCCCAAGAAAGCTTTTTCAAAATTAATTACTTTGCCTTTCCCATCTTGTTCAATATTATAATTAACTGATTTCCGAGAAAATATTTTTTCAAGCGAATCCATTGATTCTCCCCATGCATTTGCTGTCTTTCCTAGATCTATATTCTCTGGCGCAATTTCATTATTTTTATTTTGTTCTATAATTTCCTTTTTTGTATACAATCCATCATTAGGCATAAATTCCATATTTTCCGCGTTCCAATAATATTCTCCGGATGCCAATAACCAATAATACAAATAATAATTATTATATGGTGTATATGATAATCCAACAATACTATGATTTTCACGTATAATATCCACTGATTCTTGTGCTGCTGAAAAACTTTTTACTGTAGATGCAATCTCCATAGCTCCATCCCCTTTTAGTCCCAACAAATAATAATATCCAAACCAAGCAGGATCACCATAATACGACTGTGTTTTATCACAATTTTTAAACTTATTATCTGTCTCAACAATAGCATTATATATATCTTGTTTTATAAATCCGATTCCAATTTTATCAACTGGATCAGATTCTACGTATGTGTAATTTTCTGGAACTACATAATAAGACTGCAATTTCGAATTTGCTTCTGTTGCAAAAACGCCTACGCTATTAGTCACTGCTGGTATTGATGTCACGAAAATGATTACTATTAATCTTAATTTTCCCTCTTTAATATGAGACAAAACCAACACTAAAACCATCACCATTCCTATGAGCAGAACCCCAGTACTTCTTGCATATATACTATCTATATCAAGTCTGATAACAGTATATGTATAACAAATAATTGAAAATATAACAATCGAAAGCATACTACATAACATTTTCGCATTATGTACCTTTAATTTCTTATTTTCAATTAAAACTTCGCCTTCTTTTAAACATATTGCATATGCGACCCACACAAACAATGCCGGAATCAAAAAAGTAAAAATATAGTATAATACCAATCTAATTGATAAATTTCCATCCCCTAAATACCCAAAAAACCATGAAGGAATAAGCTGACCAAACCTAGAAATTCCATCAGCTAAAACACTTTGACCCGACATTGCCAACATATGTTTTAATGTTCCCATTAAAAAATTCACACAAAATAATGTTATTCCTAAACAAAATCCCCATCCAATCCAAAATCTTACTGTGCGTATATCCTTCTTTAATCCTCTTGATTTTATATACGTAACAATCTGCCAAAGTCCCATTGGAAAAAATCCTACACAAGTTGCTACTCCATATAGTGGATAATAAAGTCCCTGAAATAGACTTGTTAAAAACCAAACCATTAGCCATGTGTTTTTCTTTTCTACCAATTTTGGCCAAATGAGTAATAACATTATTGGTAACACAAATACCAACCTATTATATGATAGCACATAAAACACAAGTGAGATTAGAAAAACATATATTCTATCAACTTGTTTATCTATAAGCCATACAATTCCTATTATTGCAATCAAATAAAATAAATTATTTGTCACATTATAGTTTGCAAATGTTCCACCATCTCCAAACCAATCAAATATAGCACCTTGGATAATAGAGTACATACCCGAAACTGGTATATAATTCTTAAATGGAATTCGACCTAAATCTATAATCTGAGAATACCCGATAATATTTTCAAACGGATGATGCACATCTGCCGACATAATTGCCCCTGTTCCATCATAGCGGTTAAATGCCATTATGGTTATACAAGTTCCTATTCTTATTACGTCCTCTATTGAATTAATAGTTTTCCATTTTTTTACAACTCCAACAATCGCTACAACAACAAAAGTTATTATAATTCCCCAAATAAAAATAGACATTTGTATACTTACATCTATTTTTACTATAGCTTCACCATTCTTATATTTATTTGCCAAAAAAATTAATAATGCAAATGGTATAATCATACTTTCGAGAAGCCCCAATCTCAAAAACACAATTTTCTTATTTGTAAAAATGAGTGGAACACTAGATAAAACTAATGCAACCAAGAGTGCTGTCATATTATTACTGAATATTTTTCCTCCACAATACACATAAATTCGATATATAGCTATATAGAAATAAACACTTAAAAAATACACACTTATCCCTGTTATAATTAATTCCTTATCAACAACATACAAAACAACTGCAAATATTAAAGCTGCAAATACAATTTTAATTGTATCTCCATAAACAATTAAATACACAGCAGCAACAGAAAGTAATGCACACAAAAACTCTTTTGATCCCTGATTTTCTAACAATTCCCCAAATTTCACTTTTTCTTTTTTCGTTATGAAATAGAAAATAGAATATATTCCCATTCCCAGAAAACAAAGAATAAATACCAAATTTCTTTCAGCTGATTTATTACTTAAAAAAGCTGATGTAAACTCGGCAATAATATCATCATATACTTGATCTGTATTTCCATATGCTGACAAATATCCAATCACAAATATTGCACCAATAATAGCCATAAGTACTATAAATAAAACTCTTTTTCTTGTTGACATCATTTTTTTCATTAATCGCTATCCTCCGCCAGATGCTTCACTTTACCACTGTTATCAGTAGTTTTCCCTATTTAACTATTTTTTGTATGACAATTTTATCAATATATTTATCATGAATCCAAGCTATTAGTATTACAAAAATCAAAGTAAAGATTACTGCAAATGTAAATGGAACAAACGACTCTAACAATGATATAAAAGCAGCTCCCCATGTCATATGAAGCAAATAAATTGGCAAACCTATCTTTCCTATAAACTCAACAACACCATTAGACGAAAAATGATGTTCACCTAATACAAATAAAACAAATAAGGTTGTGGCATATATGTACGAAACCAAATAAGGGCTATCTGTATAATACTCTGTATTAAATTCGTAAAGCGCGCCTACAAAAACACAATAATTATAAAATAACACAAATATTGATTTCCAAAAATTCATTTTTTTCTTAAATATTCCATATAATATAACTCCTGTCATAGGTATAAATATAAATACAAAATTGTTTGTAACTGCAAACTCAATAAAATAAACTTTCTTTAAAATGAACACCCCCAAAGTTAGAACAGATAAAATTGCTTCTGCCCCTATTACTGCTCTTTCATAATTTTTATTTGCTTCAGCAATAATATAAATACTAAATAAATAAAACATAAAAAGAGGAATTAAAAACCACGTTGTTCCATTTATTACATCACCACTCCCAGTAAAATATCCAAATAATGATGCACTTTCTATCCACTGCTTTTTTGAAAATTGCGCCCAATATGTCTCCATAAATTTATTTAATATCCATTGAAAAAACGCAAAACTCAAAAAAGATATTAATACTGATAGATATATTTTAATAATTTTCTTGATGATTTTTAGTGATATTTTTTCATTACCATCATTTGTATTCATAACCAAAAAACCACTTATCAAAAAAAATAATGATACCCCAAATGCTCCATAACTTTGAATAATATGTAATGGTTTATTTAATAATGCATCCAAAAAACGATTAACAATATAATCAGGCTTTCGAAACCCTACTAAATGATCATATACAATCATAATAATCGCAATAAACCGTAACCATGCTATGCTATTAAGTCTCTTATTTACCTTTTGTTCCATATTACTCTCCATTTCGTTGTTTTTATGTATATAACGCAAATAATGATGAATATGATTCTCAACTTCAAATTTTATTATTAAAACAGCCTCAATGTTAATGCACTGCATTATCAATATCATGTATACTTTTTCTTAAAAATATCGCTTCTATTTTTTCTTTTTGTGAAGTGGATTTGTATCTATTCTACAACTTCGACTTATTCTACATTCTTATGTGATTATTTAGAAGCTAATATAACAGAAATTAAATCGTTGATATATTCGACAGAAATGCAAGTTCAAGAGTTTATATCAATAAACACAGCCAATAGCAGCTACGTTAAAAATTTTTTACGTGTACTATACAAACCCACTCAATATATCAATTATTAGTGTTCTAATCTATTTTATGAATTTTTGTGCCATATTTGAGCTATCTTTCTCCATACCCGAATAAACCATATTCCCTCTATCTTATTAATTCTTTTATCTATTTTATTTTGTTCTTGAATTATTTGATTAAATAGTTTCTTATTTTCGACTAATTCTTTTCTATGAACATTGATATCCCATAGTCTTTCATCCAATAGTTTTTTATGCTCATCTAATTCTTTACGATGTACACTTATATCCCATAATCTTTCATTTAACTCTTTTCGATGAACGTTAATATCCCATAATCTCTCATCCAACAATTTTTTATGTTCATCCAATTCTTTTCGATGGACGCTAATATCCCACTTCCGGTTTCCCAGTTCACTTTCAATATATGGTAATTTTTTCCCCATTTTATTAGCTTCACTCTCTGCATTCTGACATTGGGGGCAGACTCCAATGTGGTCACTAGCTATCCCAAAGTTCACATTTATTCTTCATTATCACTATCTAAGCATCCTATTTTTCAAACTTCTCCAAAAACATTTCCACATAAGCCTTGGGCTTTCCTGTTGCTGTCTTAAAATCATATTCTCTTTTTGTAACTCGTCAATAATTTTTGTTTTTTCATCTATATTCTTTCTTTCTGCTTCTCTTATCTCACCAAACATATTCAAATATACTTTATCATGCATGTCAACAGTCACTATATCAGATAAAGATGCAAGCAATGTATCCAGCCAACATATATGCGATGTAGGCGAAGCATACACCAAAACATCTATTTTGTCTTTCAACATCTGTTTATAAAAGACATTGCAGCGTGTCTCATAATCGCCCCAGTTAGCACTGACAGCATCTGGAAGATACACGATCTCTTTTCCATACTTATCTGTCCCTGCTGTTAATTTCTTTCTATCCTGATCCGTATACAGGATGACCTCATTTCCTCGTCGTGTCAGGTGTTTCATACATGCCAAAACCTTTTTATCCATGTTATCGTATCCTAAATAACGATAATAGATTGCAATTTTTTTATGACCCATTATTTTTGCCCTGTCATAAATATCCTGTCCCTGCTCAAAATATGCTCTTGCTACGGCACTGGTAATCTCATCCGGTCTAAAATATTTTCTTAAAATTTCAAATCCCTGCTGTTCGTCATTTTTGTCCAATTTATTATGCCAGCAATCTACACAGTCCCACAATATCTTGTCCGCAAAACATTTTAATTCTTTCCTAAACTTTTCAATTGATCCTGCTTTTTCAAGAAATCTCTTTACCAACTCAGATGCCATAGCACCTGAACATCTTTTTTCAAACTGATCCAGTGATAAAAAATCTCCCCCTGTCACTCCTATGCCAAGATTATAATTATAATATTTCTCTGCTATACCATAATATGTTTCGGCAAAATACATAAGAAGGAAAAAGATATAACGGTCTTCCGATGCAACCAGCCTTATCTGTTCAGCATTTCCAAATGCCTGCACACATACTTTCCGTCTCCAAATCTTATTTGTAATATTAAAATCAAACATTTCATCTACAAAACATTTTTCAAGCAGATTCCCCTGTAATTCTCCCTCATACGGTGTCAGAAAATTGGTAACCCAGTCTTTTAAATTATCCGATACATTCTCATTTGCATGTAGGTCAGTACCAAAATGCAGCACATCTACCGGATGTTCTGTAAGCTGTTTTAAAAGTTCTTCACAGGCAGATACTTCAAGATAATCATCACTGTCTACAAACATCACATACTTACCAGATGCTTCTGTAATACCTCTGATTCTTGCACGCAATGTACCCATATTCTCATCTGCATGAATCACTTTCATACGACCATCCCGTGCAGCATAATCATCTAAAATCTTTCCTGATTCATCTTGTGATGCATCATCTATACAGATAATCTCCATCTCCTCAAATGTCTGTGACAACAGACTATCCACGCATTTATTTAAATATTTTTCAACATTATATACCGGTACGATAATTGATATTTTTGCCATCTTTTTCACCTCAAAAAAGGACTATCTTAATTTTTATTTTGACAGTCCTCTTTTTTCTCCCTATGCCCTTTCCAATTCCTGTTTTAACTTTGAAAAACTGATCATTCGATCCGGATATTGTTCATCCGCGTCATTTAATTCTCTTTTTTTGTATAATTTTTTACCATATCAGGTATTTTACTGCCAAATTTATTTTTTTATTTCTAATCAGATTAATAAATTCCTGCATAGTCAGATCCATGTCTGCAATTGAAAAGCCATGCAACTGTTCTGACATAGTAGCCAATAAACTTCTACCTGCTGGAATATACATAATCTCTGCATTATTTTCAAATATTTTATATAAATGTTCCTTACTGTTTCAACAACGCCAATGCTGTAATATTGTCAATTATGGAATTAATCTTATTGCTATTCAATTTATTCAGGAACATCTCAGCCGCTTCATTTATCAAGCTATTTAAATCTTCCTGCAATTCGTCATCAAATTTAAAACGAATATATCCATCCTTATTTAAGGTAATACCAATCTGTTTATTTCCAAAGACATAATTAATTTTAAATTTTTACATATGGGTAGTTTTTCCAAAACACCCCATAAACTGTTTTGTCAAATACTTTAAATAAAGGTTAAAATATTCATTCTTATGATTATTAAAATACTGATTTCCATCCATCAAAAAATCTAATGTATAATCGCGTATTTTTTGACAAAAATATATTACTTTGCATACCGTACTTTTTCCTGATGCCTGTGTTCCTATAAAACCCTGCATCTTCTTATCAATGTCAATGTCTGCTTCCTGAACAGATCCAAATTGCTTTATATAAATTTTATTCATTCTAAATCCCCTCTTTCAGCAACACTTTATAATCTAAAAATTCATTATTAGAAATATCTTATTTTTCTTTCCATACAATTCACTCTCTCAAATACCCGCTCGAAGTTTGACCATATTTTGTGTTCATCATCCATAATTGCCCATTCGTGTGTAAACACGACAATTGGAAATTTTCTCATTATTAGATAGTCCAGTTTTTCCTCAATAGACTCTTCTTTTTCCGATCTTAACCATGTAGGATAAAATTTTACCCCAAGTTTTCTGTCATAATATTTTCCAGCAGAATATAACTTTCGTTTAACTGACTCATCAAGATAATAGCTTTCTCTTTCCATTGTTTCGGCACATAAAAACCCTTTTATTCCATCTTTTTGTAACATCTTAATTCCCTCTCTGTTTCCTTTAAAAGAGGATAATCTTAAATACTGTGCTAAATTTTTTTCAGATGTTATACGGCACAGCTCTTTTGTAACCTGTCTATAATCTTTTAACATTAATTCAGCACAGTCAGCAGCTTCATACGTCCTGTCAGTTTGTGACTCATCAAATCCATATCCATGAAATCCAAATTTAAGCCAATCTGCATTTTCTTCAAATTCTTTTGCAAACCGTTCTGTCGCGTCAGCAAGTGTAAAGTTATACCATGCATTGTAAAAACAATAGCAAGTAAACCCCCCCCCGAATTTCAGATGTAAATCTTTTATTTTTTTTAAAATAGGATTCTCAAATATGGAAACATACTCTTTATGCTCCGTTATATCCTTAAAGATCCATAATGTATCATCAATCGAACAGTGGATTTTTTGACTGCTCCATTTTGCCAGCTTCATATATTTATTATCCCTTCATATCTTCTATCTGCTTTTGCAGATTATTGACCCAGTCTTTGTATACCTCCAATTCTTTCATCCGTTCTTCATTCTGTTTCTGCAGATTATTGACCCAGTCTTTGTATACTTCTGTATCTTTCATTCTCTCTTCATTTTGTTTCTGTAAATTTTCGACCCATTCCTTGTATGTCTGTAATTCCTGTATCCTGTCTTCGTTCTGTTTCTGCAGATTTTGATTCAACTCTTTTAATTCCGTACATCTTATCCCTGTCTGATAATGTCTTAAACCCCAGTAACTTAAGATTTCCTCCATGCCCTTCTGATAAATATCTGCTTCATTCGCTTCTACACGCTTCAATTTTATCTGATCCAATACATCCACAAATTGGTGTATTACAGATTTTTCATCATAAACATTCTTCGCATTTACATGTAATTCATCATATGCTTCCGTAAATTCTTTAAAATCATGCACTAATTTCACACTACAAGCATCTTTTAAATATGCATAAACATTTTTTACCTTAGCATTAAAATTATCAAATGCAATACAAGGTGTTCCCGTTATAGTTGCAAATATCATGCCATGTAATCTATCCGTAATTACTAATTCAGCTGACTGAAATTCTTCAATCTTCTGCTTTAATAATAATTCTCTATTTTCTTTACAATAATTATCTATCTGCGTATCTGTATATCTAATTTCCAAAACTCTTCCCTTTAAAAAATTTTCCATTTCATCAACATCCTGATGATTCATAATACTTTCTTTATCTCTACGCAAACAAATTAAAACTCCCTTACGTTCTTTTTCCAAATCAACAGCATTTAAAGAAAGTACAACATCCGGCAGCATATACACATCGTTTGTAAAATTTGCTTTCAAACATTCAAAAGATTCTGCATCCCTGGCAATTAAAATCAGATTTTTATTTTTATTATAAATACTTACACTCCGCTTTAATTCTTCTTCTCCTTCTTTATCCCTGGAAAAAAATACCGTCTGTGGAAACATAATAATCCGGTTATTTTTAAATCTGTTAATCACAGATCTGCGAATCATCTCATCATCCATATAATAATTACCAAAATTACCGCCCCCCTGCAGGAACAGAATATCCTGTTTCTGAATCAGATGTGCAATGCCTTCTATATCTGTCCCAAAATCACTCATATCCACATCTATCACATTGGCATTCATAAAATATTTTTTCAGCAATTTCTGTGTCGCATACCATATTGCCTGATCTCCCATATTTCCATGATTTGGTGTCCCAATAATAAATATGTTTATTTTATCATCTTCCATATGATATTTGTTTTTTATAACATGATAATAATCCAGATATGCCACTTTCCGCTCCTTATTATATGATGTAAAAACTTCTCCATCATAATTTGTCTCATAAAGTTTACAACTCATCGCTGCTTTCATTTCCGGTCTCAGCCATTCATTGTCTGTTCCCTCCATGCGATTCCTTGTCTCTGCATAAGTTACTGTATCTACTCCCGGGATATCTCCCAACGTCAGGAAAGCATGCCCATTATAACAATGTGCCAGTCCGCATTTTGTTCCAACCGGACACTCAACCAGCTTTTCATCACAATTTTCATAAATATTTCCCAGTGTATCTCCCGTGTAACATTGTTTATATTCACCTGTATTTAAGTCTACCCAATAACTCCACATCCCGGCATGGCAAAATTCTGTTCTCTTTTTCTTAAATATGGAATACTTAAAATCCAGCAATTTTGAATCAAACGTGCTCCAGATATCATAAAATTCCGGCAGGGAATGCTCTGATAATAACTCTATTCCACCGGTCCTGTCATCTCTTGCTATTGTCACATGGCAAGCCGCTCCAAAATTATCCACACATACCTTTTTTACTTCATCGATATGCGGAATCAATTCATCATTTGGTGTTACTTCTACGGTATAAGAACAACCGGACTGAGCAATTTTCTTAACATTGCCAATAAAGGTATCCATCATGTTCAGACGGATCATCTCTAAATAATGAAATGAAAATTTTATAAAAAGATGGCTTAACAATGCTTTATCCCATGTGATGATTTCGTCAAACCGTTTTGTCATAGTGCCATTCGTGACCACCATGACATAATGTCCCTCTTCTAATAATGCTTTTACTGTTGGCAAAATGGTTTCCCCTAATAAAGTCTCTCCACCAGCACACAAATTAATAAGACAAGTTCCTCCCATACGTTCTTTCGATAATGCACTTTGAATTTCTTTCGGAGAACGTTGCAATTCAATGATATGGTTCTTAAATTTATTACGCAATGCAATATAACAATAATGGCATTTCAAATTACAGGTTTCCGTCTCAATATAACAATCAATAAATTTTACTACCTTTTCCAACTTTATTTTCCTCCACTATTGTTATTCAATGCATTTTATCTACAACAATTTGTTGTGTGTCATATCCCCCTTGGCCTCTTCAAACTCATCCGGAGTACCAAACGAAACATGCTGATCCACATTAAAACTTTTGATTTTTTTGCCCTGTTCTGCCATCACATTATATACACCACTGACAAAAAACTCATTATAGGAACAATTTTCCAAATAAATCTCCACAGCTTCTTCAAATATCTGCTTATTTCTAAAATAATAAGCTCCACAAATCGCATCTTCACTGATTGCCTGTTTTTCAACTGTGTGATTCACATATCCATTTTCATCGTATGCAACAAAACTGAACTTTGGATCATGTGATTTAAAAGTCAGTAAGCCGCCATCGATCATCTCAAATTCATCGCTTTTACAGAATTCATAAAATGAACTGCATAAAAACAAATGGTCACAATCATTAAAAATGATCGGTTTATCATTCTCTATATTGGTCACACCCGCCTTGCAAGTCAGCACAGCTCCAGGTAATACCTCTGGAATCACATTGATTCTGGCATCCGGATAAAATTCTTTAATTCTCTGATCAATCGCAAATTTTTCAATATGTTCTTTTAATACAACAAATGTAAGGCTTTCGATTTCAATATTTTTGACCAGTGACTGTGTCGCCCAGTAAAAAAAAGGTTTCCCATAAATCTCAATTAAAGGTTTTGGTACATTAAATCCATGATTTCCAAATCTGGTGCCACCACCACCCATAGGCATTATTACATTTAATTTCATATTCAGTCCTCCGTAGAAAAAACAACATCTGATTTGTATTCTTTAAACTTCTTTTCTCTTGCATCCTTTAACATAAATTTCTTTCTGCCAAAGAAATAGCTCACTGCCATCTTTAAAGTCTGCCATGCCTGTCTTGTCATTTTTACATTTGACACCTGATCCTCTTCCCTCCATACGATTGGAACAAATCTATAGGTCTGTTTATACGATGCAAGTGCAAAAAGCATATAACAGTTAAAGGTTAAATTATCTGGAAATTTCTCATAATACTTTGACTTCAGCATTTTGGTAGAATAAAGATTTAATCCGGCTCCCAAATCTAATATTCTTTTTCCAACAGAAATTGAGAAAATCACATTGAACACAAAATTTCCAAATGTTCTGAACTTTGAATAACCAACCAGTTTTGACCCCTTTGCAAATCTGCCTCCAAGACAGCAGTCATACTTTTTAAATGCACCATTTTTCAATACCGGTATCATATCACTGATACTTCCCTGATCATCTCCATGAAGTACGATAACATAATCAAAATTATTCTCTATTGCATAATTGAAGGCCACTTTATGTGATCCACCCAATCCATAGTTTTCCGCATTTCTCAAAACCTTTATCGGAAAATCTATATTCATTGTTTTTATCTTTTCTATGGCAGCTTCTTCTCCATTATCCGTACTTCTGTTATTAACAATGATTGCTTCTGAAATGTATTTTTTTATTTCACCATTCAACTGATCCAGAACTCTTACGATCTGTTTTTCGCAGTTATACATTGGAATAAATACCAATATTTTTTCTTTCATCTCTAAATCCTTTCTATCAATAATTTCATTACCAAAAAGTTCAAACACATCGTTACCGGAGTTACTATAATCTTAGCAGCCATTGCGGAAAAATTGCCAATGATACTTCCGGTAAAAGTCTGATACAAGCCTGTAGCTATTACCGCCAAAAGCTGTGATACCAATAATATCAGAACAATCTGATACAAAATATAAATTGCAAATTTGACTTTTAAAGGAATGCCACCATCCTTTTGTGTGAATGTTTTCCGGGTAGAAACAGAAAAAACAAAACATACTGCCACTAATGAACTGACCATATTATTCACTGACACATAGGGTGACTTTAAATTTAACAGATTAAATATTACAAAATCCATAATCCAGCCAATTCCACTTATTCCAACAAATGCAATTCCCTGCTTTAATAATTTTCTCATACTCTTTTTTCCCTGTTAAGCAAAGCCCCTGACTGCAAAAACTGTTGCCCCACTTTTCTCCGCTGCCTCTATTCCCACATCCGAATCTTCAAAAATAATTGTATCTTCTTTCAAAATCTGATAATAATCCATGGCCTTACAAAATCCTTCCGGATTCGGTTTTTTCTTTTTTACATCTTCCTGCGAAATAATAAGATCAAACTCATCAAGACGATTATGATATTTTAATATATCCTCACTGTTTTTTCTCGAAGCAGTCGTAACCAGAACAATATAATACTCGTTACGGATTGCATTGATAATCTCAAATAAGTGTTTGTTTTCCACTGTTTCTGAAAGAAAATCACCATAATATTTCTTTTTTAATTCATGCACTTCTTCCATATGGGTCTCACTCTGCATAATCTCTGGAAGAAATGTTTTATAATGCCTCCCATTACACTCTTTTGCAAAATACTCATAATCCATCATAAATCCAAATTGCTCTAATGCTTTCTGATATGAAAGAAAATTCACCCTCCTCGTATCATATAAAGTTCCATCCAGATCAAATAAAGCCAGTCGTGTTTTCATCTATTTTTCCTCTTCAAAATTATTGATAACATCATTCATTACCATAAGCATTCCGGCATAAAACAGCAATACCCTTTTTCCATTTTTTTCAATTTTATAAGGCATTAATCTCAGCCAGTGTATGATCTCATGATAATAAATACTCTTTACACGCTCTTCTTCAAAATGTTCCCGCATATACTTGTCCAACATATCATATAAATATGTATATGCCTCTGATTTTGTGAATACAAAATTAATCCGATTCCTTTCAATGCTCACATTCTTTGTTGCCATCAAAAATTCATAACCACCATGTATCGACTGTAACAGTTTTCCATAATCAAGATTAGAAGAATCATGTACATTTCCAGTATTCGGATCTATGATATAAAAATCGTCATCACCATCTGCATTTCTTGTACAAATAATATTCTCAATCGTCAGATCACCATGAATCTCTGAATATGTATCATTTTTAAAGATATCATATAAATGTTCTTCCGACAGATATGGCAAATAATACGGTAAATTATGAAAACTTCGTCCGTTAATGATGATCTCATCATATTCCATAAGACGCTTCAAATACTTTGCATTCATAATTTTATCCAGATTTTTATTTACCTTTGACTTAATATATTCATCAATGGTTGCTTTATCTGCCGGTCTTTGATTTACTTTGTATAAAGAATTTTCCAGACATTCCGTCGCTTTTTTTATAAATTTCCATGCATTTTCTTTTGGCATAGAATGTGCATAATCAAACAATCCAACTGCCTGGCTGTCATATGGCATATCGTAGTAACAGAAATTATCCTGCTTCTGATACTGCATAATATCCGGTAAAGGTATAATATCCTTAAACCGCTGCAGCCATTCAATCTGCTGGTATAATTTATCCCCATCTGCGCCAAATGCATACTTACGGAAGAAATTTTTTTCATTATTCATACAAAGCATCGTTGTTGCATTAGAACCTGCAGAATAGTCACGAATAATCAGTATATTCTGATTGATCTTCAGATAGCTCTCTATATACTCGCGCCGCTCATTTGAAAAATAGGTTTCCAGAAAGTTCAGTCGTTCATTCTCATCCAGCTGCGGTATCAGATTCAAATACTCTTCTTCCGAATCTAACGTTTCATCATCTTTAGACTTCAAGCACAAAGAAATGACAAACAAGATCACAATCGGAGCAAATAAATAAATGCCCGTCCATATCATCTGCGCGTTCATCATTCCCTGTGTAAACGTTATTGCCCCCAGGCTTCCAACATGAATACTGTTCTTTGTAAATAACATGTAAAATACATCCAGCCAGTTTACATTTGATCCCTGATGGCTTAGAAATGCAGCAAAGCAATAATAAGACACAAGATACAAAATCCACATCCCCAATGTTTCCAGTAATAACCGGGTCTTTGATATCTTTTTAAAAATATCTTTGAAACTCCAGATCAACGACCAGAAAAATCTCAACAAACGTATTTCAATTCCTGCATTGAAAATGCCCGCAATATTTTTCAATATTTTTTTTACATACCCACGTAATATGTATACCAGTAAAGTAACTGCTAAAACGCTGACTGCCAAAAACATATAAAACCAGACCGAATCTGCACTGTCTAAATTAAAAGCTGAAAAAATCGCAAACAGAATACCTACAACCAAAATATCTAAATAACGGTCTACGATAACGGTTGCCAGTGCAAACCCTCTCCCATTCTTCATTTTTCTTCCTGAAATCCAGGCTCTGACTAAATCCCCCGCCTTGAATGGAATAAATGAATTGATAAAATATCCGATTGACAAAGACTGTAATAAATTTTTCGTATTTGGTTTTTCATATGTTTTTACGAAAAGTTCCCATCTTAGTGTTCTCATTACATGCGCAATACATACCAAGATTATTGCAAGAACTAAAATCATTTTGATTTTCTCCTCTATAAATTTTGTTTATAATTGTAATTATCTTTTTTTTATAAAGTAACACATTTGATAAAATACTGTCGCATAACCCAAAATATAAAATGGGAAAAAATACATAACGTGCGTTGTCGGTGCTGCTACATATACTAATGCAAAGTCAAGTAAAATCAAAAAATTTACAAAACTTAATGCTAATTTTTTTCTTAATATTGACACAACAAACATGACCATAAGCAAAACAATCGGTATTCCAAAGTTCCAGAAGAAATAATATGTCAATACCTCTGTTCCTTCGATAGTATACATGCCGGTAAGGAAATAAATATACGCACTTCTCAAATTATTATTTAAAGGTCTAAATATATTTAAGATGTCTTCTGATACACCATACATTTTTATAATGTTCTGTGTCTGTTCCATGGAATTAGCCGGCTCAACCCAATGAAACTCTGAACTGCATCCGCTTGAGTATGCAAACAAATCCCATTTAGACTCTAAATATTTAATCGGATTACATACAATTAATCGGACTATACTTTTTACACATTTTGTATATTCTTCTTCTGTATATTCAAACGGTCCAATTACATTATATACAGCATAAAAATCATAACTTGAAGCATTTTCCTTCATCTCTTTCACTGGCATAACTTTATCTATATTACTTAAGTCTTCTTGCAAATTAGGAGATTTCAAATCTTCATCTTGTAACATAACACTAAGTCCTGTTACAAAAGACCACAAAAGTACATCTTTTTGTGTTTTTTCATTTTCTAATTGATTGATATTTCTAAATACACCAAATGGTAACAGCGAAACAACCAAAAAGAAAATAATCATCTTTTTCCTCACTGCTACAGTGTTTATTTTTTTGCATATACTTATGCATGTAAATACTGGAATCAAAATTATTAAAAATACACTTTCAGATCTCCACGTAGCAACAATAGCTGTAACAATCCCTAGCATCCCAAGTATTTTATAATCAATATTTTCAAATTTATTGTTTAATTTTAAAAGAATAGCAACTAATAAAAGGAATGTAAACGTATACATACATACCCTTAGTGGACTTAAAATAAAATATAATGTTGGCACCGAAAAAAATAAAACTAATAAACAATATGCAATTTTTCCATATTGTTCATATATTACTTTTATAATATATACACTAATTATGGTACATACAACTGCTTGACCTAAAATGATACTTCCACAACTCGGATATATCATAATCATAACAACAAAAAATATACTTGTAAAAAAACTTTGGTGATACTTTATCCCCAAATTTTGTACTATCCCCAATATGCCAAATTCATCATTAACCCAATTTCCAGGCCAAGCCAATAATATTGAAACAACATAAATAGCAAAAATAAGTATCCCTAATCTCCACCATTTATAATTTTCTTTTTTCCTAGCCGATCTAATTAAAACTTGTGGTAAATAGATATATAATAATATCATTATCATTTTGCAAATTACATATACACATATTTTTGGTTTACTTAAATTATCAAATTTAAAAAATACTTTCTCATTTGCAAAAGAAATAATAAATAATAACATACTGATTATAAATGCTACTTTTCTTATACTTATTGGATAATCCCATTGCTTTTTCTTAAGCTTACATGAAACCAAAGTAATTATTAAATCTATAATTATACCTATTAATATAGCTGCTGCAACTATAGCCAGATACGATTGACATTTCCATTGAGTCATATCATACCTCGGATTATTTGCAAACTTTAATATAACAAGTAAATGTCCCAAATAAATAGGTAAACTGATTCTTCCCAAAAATAAACTAATATTACTATCCAAAAATTTTGAAAAATGTGATTTCCCTATAAATTGATTTATAATCAAAATCCCACTTGCCAATGCTATTATTCTTTTTTCTTCAATTATATTATTAGGGAATAAACACATGATACAAAAGCTCAGTGCAACTATATCAATAATGTCATATATAATAATTGGGATTTTATTTTCATATTTTTTTTCTATATTTGTATATATTATATAACAAGTTATTCCTATCATTATATTAACAATAGCTCTAACTATATTCCCATATTTACTTGCTAAATCAAAAAACTGTATATATATTACAAAAATAAATATACTTAGTGCTTCACATACATATTCCCATTTCCTTATGCAACGTTTAATTGTCATTAAAAAGATTGTTACTAAAAAGGATGCTATAATTAATGCTGAGACGTACCAATCAGGTCCATTAATATGGCTTGTCCTATATGTTATGCCTGTAATACATAATAATTCTGCAACAAAATTATTAATAAATTGCACCCAATCTTGTTCACCATAACTATCAAATTTAATATTAATATATATACGATAAAACAACGTAGAAAATAGACATAAATAATAATATGGAAAAATGTGAACAATTTGTCTTTTCGTTTTATCTAACGCACTAACAAATATATTTTTTTCATCAGCCTTTTTTATGTATTTTCCAAGAAGAAATCCAGATAACACAAAAAAGAACTCTACCGCATTACCTCCTAATGTAAATCTTTCATCATATAATGTAGTTGATACACTAATATGTAATAATATTACAGGCAAGCAAAAGGCAAATCTATAAAAATCTATGCTTTTATTTCTTTCCATCACAGCCTCCACAGAAAATTTTCAAAATAATCTATTATAATAAATTTAAATTATATATTTATTTACATATGGTATTTTGCTCAATAAATAAACCACAAACATGCTCAAAGCAAACACACATATTGTAATAAATGGTACAGATATAATTGCATTAAATGACATCGTTGTTATGTTTAAATATTTCGAAAACAGTATAATAAAGAAATCATGAATCAAATACATTCCAAATGAAATTTGTGATATTTTAACAATTATCTTTTTCATCCTTTCACTAAACTTCCACTTTGAAACTCTTTTTTTAAAAAAAATGTATACTGCGACTGCCATACCTAAAACATTGGGCATTAAATAACCATAAAATGTCTGCGTTGGATAACCATTCTTTTTAGATATAATAGCCGTTGCTATTATTGTCAGTACAACTGATACTCCCCCTAATACATAAAATAATTTTTCTGTTCTGCATTTTACAGGGTATGTGTTGATATAATGACCTATTACAAAGTAACCGGTATATCCTAATACCATATACAAATTAAAGTTTGCCAATATTCCATAAACAAAAATATCACTTTGAGGAATCAATTTTAATACATTTAATCCAAAGGTAAACACAAGCATCAAAATAATATAATATTCCTCTGTTTTTTTGTCAGAACATATTTTTTTCAAAAAAGGAACTACCATATATAACCCTATCATCATAGGAACAAACCATAAATGATAGTGCCCATTCAAAATATCTATAACAATCTGTTTTTTTAATTCTACACCAGAGTCATTTTGTAAGATTAAATTTACATACAATGAATATAATGAAGACCAAAAAAAATATGCTATTACAAGTCTTGGTATTCTCTTTTTATAAATATAACCTATAGACTCACTTCTATCGTCGCCTAAAAAAAACATTCCGGAAATCATGACAAATATTGGTACGCAGCATCTCGCTATGCTATCATACACATTAAATGTATTCCATTCAAACGAATCTACCGCTGTCCAATCCCAATTTGAACCAGCTATATGTAATAACATCATAAAAAAAATAGCAAGTATCCTTAATAAATCAAATTGAATTAATCTATTTTTTGTTCCATCCTTTTCATTCATATTTTGCACACCATAATCCTTTTTACCTATTCATGATAAATTCTTTCTGTCTTTCAATCTGCTGCCCAATATATTCATATAATTCATCACTAAGTCCCTTGATTCTCTTCTCTAAGTATTCTTTATTTTCATCCGTATAAGACACCTGCTGTCTGATCTGATTTCCTATATATTCATACAGTTCATCACTTAATCCTTTTATTCTGTCATTCAGTCTCTTCACTTCATCTGACGATATTTGGGATTTTTCAGCTTCTGATTTTACAGATTCCACTTCGCTATTTTTTCTTAGCTGCTCATTCTCTTCTTCCAGTTTCTTTATGCGTTCATCCATTTTTGATAATCTATAACTACATTCTTTTAATCTCTGTTCTAATTCACTGTTTTTCATAAAATATTTGCCTCCATAAACATCAATCATTAGTTTCATTTATTCGCATCTTTACCCAAAATAACTCTTGACATCCGGTATCTGCAGCTTACTCCCACTTTAGAAATCGTCTTTTTAATTCCATCCTGTTCTAAACTCTCAATTGTCTTAGCAATTCTATCATTATCTAAAACGCGGTTTACCCACCGCAAAATCTGCTCCATCTTTTGATTTACTTTTCCAGGATAATACACCCGTTCTGCATCGTGAACAGAAACCATAGTTATATTTTTCTGATTATTTATGTCTATTAACCTGTCATAAGCAAGTCCTATATCGGTATTTTTTACACACTGCTTCAGCCATTCATAATCTTCTGGAATCCATGTAACATTCTGAATCCATGCAATAACAGAATCATTATTCAATATTCGAAACAACTCTGCTTTAACCTGAGCATCCCCACCAGCATTTCTGGAATCAAATAGCATAGTCAAGCAACGAATTACATGTCCGACTGCATACTGATAAAAATATGTAATGTTCTCCTCCTTCCATACATGTTGCGCACGCAAAAAATTTTCGTATTCCTGCATCAAAGAGACCTGATTATCAAACATATTACGCCTATAACATGTCGTCAATGAGTTTTTCCCCCATTGCAAATAATAATAAAGGACATCGGAAATGAATACAATTCTTTTTAACTTTTCAAAATACTGTAAGTTAAGTAAAAAATCTTCTCCCAGTTCTTTATCAAGTGGAAAAAAGCATCCATATTTGTCAAAATATTCATGTTTATATAATTTATTACATGGTCCCTCAAGCAGCACAGTATACAATAATATTCTTGAAAAATCACCCAGAAACTTTTCTCTCGAAAGTACACATTCCTTTCCAAGATACTGTGGCAGCCAATCATTTGAACTGACAGGTCTGTTTCCTTCTAATACCATATAACGCATTCCACAAACTACCATGTCAGCTTCATAAATATGCATTGTATCTACAAGTCTCTCTGTCATATTTTCTGCGATTACATCATCCGAATCAACAAACTGGATATACTCTCCTGTTGCTGATTCAATTCCACAGTTTCGTGCATTACTGACTCCACCATTTGGAATATCCAGAACTTTAATTCTATCATCAATTGCAGCATAATTCTGGCATATGATGAGTGAACCATCTTTTGAACCATCGTTAACTAAAATAATTTCTATATTTTTATATGTCTGTTTCAGTATCGATGTGATAGTATATCCCAGATATTGTTCTGCATTATACACTGGAACAATAATACTGACTTTATCATTTATCATTTTCTTTCACGCACACTCCTTGCCATACCATACTTTTCAATTCCTTTTGACAAAAGTTTAAATTCCTCAATATACCACGGATCAACATCATGCTGTTGCAAATAGTCCACGTCTTTCCTTGCCTGTTCTACAAGTGCTTTTACTTTCGGTCCATTCACCTGCTGACGATAGCACTGATAAATCCGGTCTAAAAGAATCCAGCAATAAATATCATTCATTTTCCTTTCTAATGACTTTATCCCATGCTTTTCAAAAAAATCTACTCTCTCACGAAATGCCCAGCAAGCATCAAGATTTGCTTCTCTGAACTTTTCTCCTGTAATACTATCCGTTCTTCTTCTATCATAATTGTAAAATGAAAAATCAATATAAACTAATTTTCTGGCATTATACATATATTTATAGGTTGTATACTCATCTTCATGCAGTTTGCCTTTCGGATATCTGACATTTGCAATCACACTGCGTTTATAGAGTTTATTCCATGCATTTGGTTTAAAATATCTCCAATCAAGCATTGCCTCCAAAGCAAAAATATTATCTCCCTCCACCACATTTCCTGTACAGTTTGTCTCTTCTACAATACAGTCTGCATACAGATTTCGATAGCTGCACTCTACAATATCAGCATTATATTTCAATAATGTACTATATAATACCTCGTACATCTTGTCATCTATCCAGTCATCACTGTCAACAAACGCAACATATTCGCCAGTAGCCACCTCAATGCCTGCATTACGCGCATCCGATAGTCCGCCATTTTCCTTATGAATCACCCGAATTCGTGAATCTTCCTGTGCATACCTGTCACACATTCCACCACATGCATCTGGTGACCCATCATCTACAAGTATAATTTCCAGATTTTGATAAGTCTGGTTTCGAATAGATTCTACACAACGCTCTAAATAATTCTCTACCTTATAAATCGGAACAATGACACTAATCTTTCCTTCTTCCATTTTTATTCTACTCCACCATTTATCCAAAAATCTTCCAATATATCTTTCCTAGTACTCTTCGAATTCCATTTTCCTGTGGAAATATCTTCATCAGTAACTTTCTGGTTCCCTTGAATGCTTTTGCTCCAATTACTGTATCCACCGTCACATTCTGGCCATCATCCTGATGCTGCATTCTGCTTAAAATCTGCTCATAATATGGTGTTCTTCTCGCCATATCCCAGAATACATAACCGAAATCTTCATCCGGTTTCATCCACGGCTTTAAAAATCCTGCATAATGAATGATATATGGATCTTTTCTCGCATTTTCATAGGCATCTAAAATATAATACGGCGCATATTTAATCACTTTCTGCCAGCGGAAATGATCACAATCAAAGATCATGTTCCATTTCATATCCAGATAAGTAACTCTGCCTTTACATACCACATTCAAAATATCCTGATCCGAAAAACGATAAATTCCTGTATCTGACATTTCCAGCAATTTATCTACAGTGATTACTTTGTTCATCTCTAAGACATTAAACACTAGTACTCCCGCCTGAAAATAGACAAATGGATTATCCAGTCCCAAAGTATTTTTACAATACTGGCGCATCTCTGAATTTTTCATATTGCACTGCCCTGCAAAATCAGGATCAAGTGCACCTGCAATCAGATTATCTCCCATATCTGTATCATAAAGTTCTGCCACATCATGACAAATGATCATATCACAATCCAGATATACTACCTTTGGATACACTTTTAAAATGTCGAGAATCAGGAAACGGTAAAATGTCTCTGTTGTAATATGCTGCTTTGCCTTCAAAACATATCCAGAAACCCTGCCACCCACATTCACAAATATAAATTTAATATTCTCTCTGCTTAATCTGTCTACAAACATTTTCTGACTGTCTGCATTGATATCTGTATGGAATACATAGATTTCATACTTTCTGTCTGAACTTGTATGTTCAACAATTGACTGCGCACATGTATATAAAATAGGAACATATTTCTGATTTGCTGCCAGTACTACTGGCACAATATCTCCATCTGCTGTCTTTGTAATTTCTGTCTCTGCATCTGCATTGTGAATCAGTGCAATCTGTAATTCTCCCAGACGGTATTTTCCCTGTTTTTTCAAATACATATAATAAATACCCGTCATTCTTTCTCCTAAATGACCGGTTGTACGGTATCCCGCTCTGGAGTATTCGCTCATATCTGCCCGTTTTTCAAATTCTCCCAATACATCAAAAAGAATTTTGGAATAATCCTCAAACACCTCTTTTTTTGCAATAAACATATTGCACGGATAAAATGTATGACCTGCGAAAAGTTCTCTTGCTATCTCACTCAGATATGGATACTTTTCATCTATAATTTTCAAAAACAATTCTGCATCTTCGATATGTAATTCAGGCGCTTTTTTATAATGATCATAAACGTTCTTTGCATTCATAAAAGATGTATCTATACCCTTTGCGATCAGAAAATCATATTTTTCGATATAAGCCTGCATATTCTTTTCATTCAATGACAATTCAGCTATTGCTTTCTGATCTAGATAATCATATTCAATCGTTCCCCAAGATGTCTCTTTGATTGCATTTTCACTAAAAGAGAAAAAACGACGGTAATGACAGAATCCATAATAATCTGCCTGCATATTTTTCCATGCCCAGTACTGGGTTGTTAACTCGCAGAACGATTTATTCAAAGATGATATATTTTCTCCCTGATTATCCTGATATACACCTTCCGGTACCTTTTTTGTTTGAAAATCACTTCCCGCGATTACATTATAAAATAAAGCATTATTTATATTCATTGTATCACAGTTTGGGGTATGTGTCACAAAAATCTTAATATCGCTCATCCTTATTCTAACTCCTCAATTTTCTTTAACGCAGCCTCGATTATCTTATCCATATCATAATATTTATAATTTCCAAGTCGGCCGCCCTTTTATCTATGGGCAAACACTGGTTATTTTAGTTTCCAATATAAATTTCCAACTGTACGCCGAATCCAGCTTCCCTGTGGCAGAATTTTTTTTGCCGTTTTTCTCAATATATCAGTCACTGCTTTCCCCAGATTTTTGGATTCCTTTATCTGCCTACACATATTATAAAGCAACTCTTCATAATATGGTGTACTGCGTGCAACCTTCCAAAATTCCTTTGCAAAATCATCTTGTGGATTTTTCCACGGCTTTGAAGCCCCTGCATAATGAATAATATAAGGATTTTTTCTAGCAATTTCGTAAGCATCCATGATATAATTAGGAGCAGATTTGATTACATGCTGCCAACGGTAATTATTATTATCCGTCAGAACATTCCATCGCATATCCAGATAAGTAATCTTTCCCTCGCAAACGATATTCAATATGTCTTGATCAGAATATTTATAATCTCCAATATCTGACATCTCAAATAATTTCTGAACGCTGATTTTCTCTATCATTTTTTTCACATGAAACACCAATACCCCCGCCTGAAAATAATCAAGAGGGTCTTTTAATTTCAAAACATCTCTACAATAAGAAAGTGTATCTGTATTAGCCCCATTGCACTGTCCTGCAAAATCAGGATCAATTACTGCCGCTATCATGTTATCTCCAAGTTCAACATCATATAATTCTGAAATATCATGACGAATAATCATATCGCAATCCAAATATATCACTTTTGGATACATTTTCAAAATATCAAGTATCAGAAAACGGTAATATGTTTCCGTTGAAATATGTTCTTTTGCTTTTAACTGATATCCTACCACCCGACTTTTCACATTAATAAATGAAATAGAAATATTCTCTTTTTGAAGTTGTTTTAATTCTCCTTGACTGTCCAACGCAATATCTGTATGGAAAATATATATCTTATACTTTCGTTTATTCGATGTATTCTCTACAATAGATTTTAAGCATATATACAACATTGGAACATATGCCTGATTTGCAGCCAATACAACTGGAACATCATCACCTTTTATATCAATATCCGTATTTTCTTCTGTCTGTTCTATCAATGCCATCTGTAATTCTCCCAAACGATATCCACCTTTTTCCTTTAAATACTCAAAAAAGATACCTGTCATGCGTTCACCTAAATGTCCCGGCGTCCGCACACCTTCCCTAGAATATCTGCTCATATCACATTTTTTTTCAAATTCTCCCAGTATATTAAACAACATTTCTGAATACTGAAAGAACAATTCTTTTTTCATAATAAACATATTGCATGGGTAAAAGATTTTCCCATGCACATATTTTTCAGCCACGTCATTCAGTTCGGGGTATTTTTCACGAATAATTGAAAGAAAAAGATCTAAATCTTTCACATGAAGTTCGGATGCATTTTTATAATGCTGATACACAGACTTCGCCTGTAATGCAAGTACAGGAATTCCTTTTGCAATCAGAAAATCATACTTCTCAATCGTCTGTCTCATGGAATTTTCATCCATACACAGTTCGTTTTTTACTTTTTCACTTAAAACAGGATAAACAACACTGCCACAATCAGCCTCCTGCAGCTTATTTTTTGAAAAGGAAAAATATCTGCGGTAATGGCAAAAGCCATAATAATCCGCAGACTGATTTTTCCATGCCCAGTATTGTGTTGTTAATTCACAATATTTTTTATTCTTAAACGAAATATTTTCTCCCTGATTGTCTAGCAGAACACTTTGAGGCACCGGCTGAGTCAAAAAATCACTGCCCGCTATTACATTATACACCAACGGATGTTCAATTCTCACAGTATTTCTATTTGGTGTATGGGTTACAAATAATTTTATCTCACTCATAGAAACCTCTTATCATTTTAAAAGTTCATATATGCATTACAAACTTTTTCAGCATCACCACACATTTTTACATGTCCTTTATCAAGCCACAACGCATGATCACAAAGTTTTTGTACAGACGCAATAGTATGTGATACATATAACAATGTTGTACCAGTCTCCAACATATGTTTCATACGTTTTTCGCATTTTTCTTGAAATTTGTAATCACCTACAGATAACACCTCATCGCAGATCAATATATCTGGCTGAACCATTGTTGCTACTGCAAATCCAAGCCTTGCTGACATACCAGAAGAATAATTTTTTATTGGCATATCCAAAAAATCCCATAATTCTGCAAAATCAATAATTTCTTCAAACTGCTCTTTCATAAAACTCTCTGAATATCCCAACAGTGTTCCATTCAATAATACGTTTTCACGAGCCGTCAATTCACCATCAAAGCCTGCTCCCAACTCAATCAAAGGTGCGATTGTTCCAGAAAGACTTACACTTCCCTTATATGGTTTCAAAATACCGCAGATCAACTTTAATAGTGTAGACTTCCCCGAACCATTTGTTCCAACAATTCCCCATGCTTCTCCTTTTCGAACTTGAAGGCTCACATCTCGCAATGCAAGGAATTCTTGAAACATCAATTCTTTTTTCAACATTTTAATTATATATTCTTTCAAATTATTAACTTGCTGCGATGCTCGATTAAAACGAACCGTTACATCTGACACATTAATAACAATATTCTCTTCACTCATTTTCATTCTCCTAGATATATAAAATAAAATCATCCTGTTTTCTTATGAAGGTCCACGATCCAATAATCAAAAAAAGAAACGCAACAACAAATCCATATAATACATCTTCTACATTTGGTAATGTCTGGTGAAGTGATATAGTACGAAACTGATTAATATACTGATACATAGGATTAAAAATCTTTATTATCTTCTGTACATTTTCAGGCAACTGCTCCAATGGATAAAAAATCGGGGTCAGATACATCCATGCTGTTGTCAAAACGTTATAAATATATTGTATATCTCTAAAGAATACTGCTGCTTCCGCTAAAAATAAACCTAATCCAAGACTAAAGATATATACTTCCATTAAAACAATTGGAAAAAATAACATTGCCCACGAAAATTGTACTCTGGTAATAATAAATACGATAACCATAGCCCCCAATGAAAATACTAAATTAACCAGTGAACTTGTAACCTTAGATAAAGTAAATACATATTTCGGTACATAAACTTTTTTCAATAACGGTCCATTTCCTGTAATAGAAAATATCGCCTGATTTGTCGCTTCTGTCATAAAAGTAAATAATGTCTGTCCAATAATCAAATATGCAGAATAGTTATCTATATCAAAGCGAAACATTCTAGAAAACACCAAATACATGACAAACATAACCATTAAAGGATTCAATACGCTCCATACATATCCTAAAAAGCTTCTTCTATATTTTAACTTTATGTCTTTTGTTACCAGCTGTTTAATCAGATGCCTATAATTATATAAAACCTGACATCTTATTTTCATTTTATTCATTACTTACCCTTATTCCTCTTTTCCCACTGTATTTTCACCCTAAACCAGGTAATTTGCAACAAAAGTATTTTTTGTATAGCGTTGACTGCTACATTATAGCACACCTTATTTTAAAATCCAATAGCTACTATATTTACTTTTGTCTGCTCACAATTATTTTTCTTCTTAAAAATTTAATTTTTCCAAAGATAATCATTGCCATGTAAAACATACACGAAATTTCTTTTTTTTCTCTCAATATTTGAAAATTTTTTCTTCGTCCACAATGCATCTCTTTCAAATGTGATGACAACCCACTCTGACCATAATACTCTCTTCCTATCCCATAATCAATAAGTTTCTTGGGTTGATAATACACATGATTCCATTTAAAAAAACGTTGATAATAATTCATGTCTTCGCAATATTGCATAGATTCGTCAAAATATCCCACCTCATTTATTCTTTTCCTACGAATTACAACTGTCGAGGTAAAAATAACACTTTTGATGCAATATTCTTTTAATGATAAGCGATGCAATAAATTATATTTTTTTAATGCAATTTTTAAATTTCCTTCCTCCATCCCCCCACATAGCAGATCTATCTCCGGATTTTCCCTTAAAATTTTCTCCTGACTTTCCAATTTTTCAGGTACCCAACAGTCATCCGAATCCAGAAATGCCAAATATTGTGCAGTTGCCATACGCATTCCTACATTTCTGGCAGCCGCTACACCAGTATTTTTCTGATTATACAAAATAATGTTTAAATTATGACCTTCGTTTTCTTTATATTGCTCCACTTTATTGGCTGTACCATCTGTCGACCCATCATTAATCACAATCACTTCATGGATTAATTGAGGAGTTGTCTGGTTTTTCAATGAATTTAGCGTTTTCTCTATAGTTTTTTCACTATTATACGCAGGAATAATAACACTGAACATATCGCTTACACTTGATACACTTTCTTCATAATCTGATCCACAGTTTCCTTACTAAATGCTTCCACTTTATTTCGGTTATTCAATCCTATGTTTTCAAATTTTTGAAATGCTTTTTGTTTCATTTCATACAATTTCCGAAATGCTTCTTCATAATCTTTTTCTTCTCCCGGCGATACCAATATACCGTCCTTTCCATCTTTAATCAAATCTACATTTCCACGAATCCTTCCACACACTACAGGAAGTCCCTCTGCCATGGCTTCCATCAGTGCCACCGATAGTCCCTCCCGAAATGATGAAAGTACAAAGCAATCCGAAGCTTGTAATATTTCATGCAGATCTTTCCGAAATCCGACAAAGCGTATATGATCTTCCAGTTGGTGTTCCCATACATACGCTTCCAATTCTTCCTTTTTCTCCCCAATTCCGCACATAACAAAATATATATTGGGATGATTTAACTGTTGTATAGCTTCAATCACCGTTTTCTGATTTTTATTCGGAGTAAATTCCGCTGCACACGTAATTAAAAAAGCATCTGACGGAATTTCCAGTTCTTGTCTTTTTTTGAGTTTTTCCTGTAAGGAAAGAGTCTCTCTTTCGGTATCAATCCCCACTCCTGGAATATACTTCAGCTTCTTCATATGAAATTTCTTTTTCGCCAGCGCATAATCCTCATGATTAATCGTAATAAGCACATCCGTCCAACGACTCAGCGCCTTCTCCACCGGATAATACACCAGCCAATTCACAAGCGGAGCCCCCTGGTAGAAATGAAATCCGTGCGCGGTATAAATCACCTTCGTTTTTGTCCTATGCCCGGCGATCCGTGCCACCACACCACCGATCGGGCTGTGACAGTGACAAAATGCGTATCCATTTTGCTTCATCAAACCTTCTACCTGCCTCAGTGCCCTCATGTTCTGTCCCATGTGTTTGATATTCCGTGTGAAATCAATCTGGTAGCAGCGCACATGCATGTCCTGCAGTTTTTGCTTCAATTCTGCGACACGCTCATCCGAGCAGGTATTTCCCTCGATAAAATTGCAGGCCACATCTACCTCGTACCCCAGTTTCTGCAACAATGCAATATTCGGCATATTAAATTGGTCGATCATAGAGGCGACGGACGCCAGCATTAGAACTCGTTTCATCTTTTCCTTTCACCAAATACTCAACTAATTAATTCTTCTTTTATAGTATGGTAATATTGATGTATCTTCTTCCATCCAAATACATCAATTTTGCTAACCACCAAAGTCAATATTCCACCAATGATAGTTATAAATATACCGCCCCAATCCTTTGTCTCAATCACACTTCCCTTTATTGCAAACATAAACATCTCATAAAGAAAGGCATGTTGATCCTTAAAGACAAAAATATCGAGCATTTCATACAAGACAAACCAAGATGCAAGCACCATAAATGTAACCCATACAATTATCTTTACAATCGCCCAAAACAGATTCTTCCCCTTTTTATCATTTTCCAAGCTAACCACACGCTTCTCAAGGTCATTGTCCGTTTTCTCATCTTTATTCTCTACCGTCTCCACCTTGTCATCCCCGGTCACCGGAGCAACGTTTTCTTCCGATTGCTCGACAACCACCGGACGGAATGGAATAATTTCTTTTTCCGGCTCACATGTCATATAAAAGATATCCGGATACGTCTCTTTTGTATACTGCATAAAGTCATCCTTGGAAACACTGTAAAACGGTCTCCCCTCGTTTTCTACCCGTGCCGGTTCCAGAATTGCCTGACAGTGATAGCATTGATACGAAGCAGCAAATCCATCACATACGAAGACATTCTGACTATGGCATTGTGGACAGCTATAGTGCAGTTCTTTTCGAACCAGATTTTTTGCACACAGAACCTGCAGCATACTTTTGGTATATGTAATTTCCAGATCCAGTCGTTCACTCAGGTCCTGCGTCGTAAACTGCTTACATTGCCTTTGTGTCAACTGCGGCAGGATTTTCATACATTGCCGAACCGCTTCTCTTTCGTTCATACTCTTTATAAAGCCCCCATATCTGCTGGAATTCTTCTTCCGAATAATATTTTCCTTCCAAAATGTGCAGCGTCAGAAACTGATAATTATCAGCCTCATATTTCACTTGTAATACCCCTCGCGCTCTTGGAAAATTGACCGTCAGGGAAATAATTCTTTTCACGATATCCAAAGAATCCCTGATACACATAAACGTCTTGGCATCATAAATACAATCTACACCATTTTCTCCTGTTAAGTTTGCCGACAGATTATCTCTGTCACTGAATCGAATTTTTGATATATATTTTTCATCGCTTGGAAGAAGCGTATTCAATGCATGATCTTCCCGGTAATCATATAATGCGGTCTGTTGAATCAGGCGATATAGTTCTTCCTCTAAATTAATGATTCCATCCGGCATATATAATTTTCCGTCTTTTTGTTCCACATGATGCAACGGAATATTTTGTAACATTGCATCGATAATGCTGCTAAGGCTCTCTCGCTTATCATCAATCTCTTTTATATTTGGAAGCCGTTCAAAAAACTGGTTGAACAATTCTTTGCTCATGTCATACAATACATTCTGAGGATCAACCTCTCTATTGTTGTCCAATTCCAGTTCTAATGTTTCTTCTACTATACTATAGATCTTATCAAGCTGAATCTGCGGACGGCTCTCCTGTATAATTCCATGCTGATTCCATACTTTAACAATCATGCAGCGCTGTTCCAGATCAATAGTTACTGGAAGATAGGAACACTCCTCCTCAATCGGACCTGCAGAATCTTTTAACATGCAGAATACAAAAATCAGATGCACCCTGATTAAATTTCCATTCCTTCTTTCTTCCTGTATCGCTGCAAGCTTCGTGGAGTCTTCCTTCTGTGGAATCGTCGCTATGATCTGGTTGTACGTCCAATCTGGGATCTGGAATTTGCGCATAAGTCTGCCCCACGAATCCCTGCTCTTTAATCGCAGACAGGTCGAAGCAGTTAATGAATACACGCGCATCAATCGATGATGGCCATATAATAATTCTTGAAAGAAAAAATCATTCAGATCCTCAACAGAAATCAATCCATTTTGACAAAGCTGTTCTAGCAAAACCCGCTGGTTCGAAAAAGACAGCCTCTGCTCATTTGCAATTTTCTGTTCGGTAAGAAATCTATTCAGGCTTGTTGATAATATATTATCGATAAGTTCCTTAACTATATGCATTCTCTTGTCCTCTGTCTTCCGTAACCCCAAATCCAATAAATATTATTTTTATTATATCACGAACCTTTATCTTACTCAATGTAAAAAACCGGTCAGACTTATCATCCAACCGGTTTTATCACTTCTACCGAAACTATGGCTCCATATTTTTTAATAATGCATTAATATTCTGCGTATATAAGTTTTCACATAATTTCAAAATTTCTATTTCAATCTGCTCATCGCTGATTGAAACTCCCCTCTCGGATCAGCAATTAATATCTCCAATTCATGAGACGTTCTCCAGCCATTCACAGCTTCTACAACGTCAAGCATGATCTCCAATGCCTCACGCAGCTCATCCACTGTCACAATAACAAAATTATCCCCCGGGTATCTTGCATCATAATAATAGTCTTTGAGTAATGCCAGATCCTTCCTCTCTAATTGCAAGGAAGTATCCACCCTTTTAATCTCATCGTATAAGGCACGCAAATTATGGGATGTCATTAGTTTTTCAATTCCAGTACAAACCAGTTCTGCCACAGAGTTCAACATTTTTTCTGCAATTTGCTGTGCCGAAGCTGCAGCCGGATTGCAGTATACCGGTGACACTGCATCCCTTAAATACCAGAATTCATTGCACGCAATAGAATAATAAGAATTTGCCTTTATCATATTTTCAACTCCTTATAATCTCTTCTTAACTGTTGTGTAAACTTTGAATTATCATGTTCGAAATACTGCGGTGTTACAAAAACCACATCCGCATGCAACATCTCGAGTTCTTCCCGCAAGGCTCCCATCATCCATCTTTCCGGTTTTTCCGGAACTATGATGCAAAAGTCGATATCACTGCTGGCCTTATAATCATTTCTCGCGTAGCTTCCAAAAATCCCAAAACTCTGATATTTGATACTCGAATTTTTAATAATATCTACGCACTTGTTCAACCGGTCTTTAAAATCATTTTCAACAACAGGTGACACGTACGGCATCCCTAAACCTCCACTCTTTCTATTAATCTGTCCTATCACAGTTTCTACAGATTCCACCATTTTTTATTCTTCATGATATCTTCTATCAATTATAAGTTATGCAATTACCCGGGACACAAATTGGCGATTTTTCCCATTCTGATGCTCAAATTGAAATTCGAATTCCAATGTAACTTCCGAACTGTTCACCATATTATTTTCCCCTTCAAAATATAGATAACCGTCAAGAGAAACATCAGCTTCCAATATGCCTCTCACAATCGTACATGTATCATCCTCTTCCTGTTCTACCCGGACAACTTTGACATTTTCTATTTGATCCAATTCTGCATAGTCAACATATGTCTCAAACGCTTCATCCAATTCCTGACCTTCCATGTTCATAACAGAATCGTCAATTTCATTATACAAGTCATCCCAAAATTCGTTTTCTATGATTGTAGCGACCAGATTTCTATCATATTTCACGTATATCAGTCTCCCTGTGTCAAAAAATATTTAATTGCGTCCCAATAAGGTGGCAGTTCTTTCGAACATTCAAATTTTTTCAATTCCCGCTGTTTTTCTTCTCCATTCAACTGGAACACATTAAACGTCCATAAAGCGTTTTCTCTGGCACGACATAAACGTTTATCATTCAGGTTCAACTTTGTAATTGTATACTCAGCTGCCTCATCTGTCTTTTCCGCCGGCTGTATTGTTCCATCCTGCTGATATCGAAAATGACTTTCACAATCCTTCTCCAGCGGAGAAATCATCCGCTTTGCATCAAAATTATTTTCTTTTTTATGCCCACAGTGCCTGCGATTGTCTCCATTACAAGAAGCATGAAGATTATTATAGGTCAGAGATAAATCCTGATTTTGTGCCTGAGGTCGAAAATGTTCCACATGAAAACTATTCTTTTGTACTTCAGTCTCTGTATTTTTAATATAAGAACAACAATAGCAGCAAAGATGTCTCTGTTCTGCAAGCAATGCATTCTTTAATATTTGCAGTTCCTTTTCATGCCGGATATCCTCATACCCTGCTTCTCTTTTATGCTTATTCTTGAATTTTTTCTTCCACCGGCTTACTTCTTCTGGTTCACCTGTCTTTTGAATATAAATCATAAAAACTTTATCGCCCTTTTGCAATCAAGATTCTTGCACGCACAACTTTCGTATTCTCTTCCGATGTCATCCATGCAAGCTTATTTACAAGTTTTTCTGCCTCATCATATGCTTTTTCATTCAGATACACATTTATTTGCTCTAAGAGTTCCGTTGTCTTCCTGTTATATACTTCGGTATCCATGTAATCTTCCAGAATTGTATTGACATCCCAGCCGTTCATCGGCTCCATCGGTTCTGCCAAAACCAGATGCGTTTCTGCATCTTCATGCAAACGTATTACCTGTATATTTTCATCCACAGACTCCAGCACTTTCGGAGCATGTGTGGAAACAATAAACTGAATATTTGGAAAAGTATTCTGTAAAGCCGGAAAAATCTTCTCCTGCCACTTCGGATGCAGATGCAGATCAATTTCATCAATCAGCACAATGCCATCCCCTTCCAACGGATTCTCCCTCTTCGGATTTGCAATTGCCAGCCTCCGGCTCAGATCGCCTACCAGTGCGATTACACTTTTTTCTCCTTCTGACAATTGATAAAATGCCAATTCCAATTCTTTTTTGATGACAATAAGTTCCGCATCTTCTTCTGTTACTTTCACACGAATTTCCGAAAATCCATCTCCCAATGCGTTTAATATGGCTTTTTTTACTGCATGTAACTGTGGATCTTCTGCGTTCGGTGTTTCCACTCGTATACTGTTTTCATATTCCTGTCTTCCCCGGAACCATTCAAAAAATAACCGGAAATTGATCACTCCTCCAAATGCAGAATCTCTCCACGCATCCAGCTTCCCTGCTGCTCCTGTATAACGCCTTCTCAATTTACGTGTTTTTTCATTATAGCGGTCAACTCCATAAAACACATAAACAGGAATATTTTCATTATTTAAAGTAAACTCTTTCTGTGGTGTTTCCGTGTCATCGTTTTCATACTCTTCTTCTGTTTCCAAATAATCTCCCAGATACTGTTTTCGAATATATTCCGAAACTCTCTTCAGTTCTTTGGAATTATGCAGATTTTTCCCCTGAATTCTTTTTCGGTAATAGTGAAAATTATTTCCCTGGTCTTCAAGAAACAACGTTATTTTTGCTTCTTCTTCTCCAACTTTTACATCTTTTTCTCCTAAAAGAGAGGCTGTTATCTGTTCATCCTGTGCGGCTTCCTGCATAATTCTGGAAAAGAGAAGATTGCAGACATCCAGTATTGACGATTTTCCCATTCCGTTTACTCCATAAAAAATGGCATCTTTTCCGTTTAATACTATTTCTGTATCTGAAAAACCTCTGAAATTGTGCACTTGCAGTTTGTCTATTCTCACGCTTTTCTATCTCCTAAACCTTCGAATGCATACCATTAAGCTATTTATCATCTTTTCAGTAGTATCATACTTTAATTCTTTTATTTATGCAAGATTTTCCCATTCCAGCTCTTATCCTTCCGTCCTTCTTACCGACTCTTTCCAGTCACACACACGATATTCTTCCTTATATTCACTCATCTGCATATCGTACACACTGTCACCAAACGCTTTGCCCGTCAGGGTGCCAATTTTTCCCGGAATCTTTTTCATCAGCCGGATGATCCAGCCAGTCGCTGGAACCATCACAAGCCGGTGTCCTTTTACCATAGCGATCATCTGCACCAGACCCGAAGTATTGATATACTGCTCGTTCTGTGGGAAAAACACTCCGGTCTCTTCGTTGTCGATCATCCGTTTGACAAACTGTGCCAGATTTTCTATATAAAGCATGGAACGCTGATTATGTACAATCGGAAATAGCGGAAGTTTTCCTGCCAGTTTTGCAAGCTGTGGATAGTTTCCCTTTGATCCCTTTCCGTAAATCATCGGTGGGCGCAATACAACAACCTTAAAACGTTCATCTGCCAGTGCCTGTATTTTCTGATCCGCCTGCCATTTGCTGTCTCCATAGAAATTCAATGGTTTTGGAATTGTATTTTTTGTAATTTTCTTTTCTCTACATCCGCTGTATACAATCATGGAAGACATAAAGAGAAACTGCTGCACGCCTTCCTTTTTGGCTTTTTCGGCTGTCTCTACTGCCAGATCTGTATTCACGCGGTAATACTGCTTCTTTTCTTCTTCCGTCACCTGTCCCACATCTGCATGTGCGATTCCCGCCACATGATAGACCACATCATATGTAGAAAAATCGTGTGTCCGCCATGTTTGGGTTCTCATATCCAGCGTGTCAACCTGGTAGTACTCCGGCCATTGTCTCAGCCATGCCTCCACGGAAGTTCCCACATAACTGCCGCTTCCGGTGATCAGAATCTTCTTTTTTCTCCTGCCCTTTTCACGTTCTTCTGTGTCTTTTGCAATGGTTTCCTTTTTTGCGCTGCTCTGTGCTGTTTCGCTTTTGTGTGCTTCTGTCTCTTCTTCCTCTTTGTTCAGTTCGCCGGTTCCACCTTCAACCACGCCGTCGTGCATGAGCACGGAGCCAATTGTGCCAAGAAAGCATTTCAGATCCATCCATGGTCCCAGATGTTTGACATATTCGCCATCCAGTCTTGCTTTGTCCGGAATCTCCAGTTCATCTCTGCCATTGATCTGTGCCCACCCGGTCAGCCCCGGTGTCACATCATTGGCACCATATTTCTCACGCTCTGCTACCAGATCATCCTGATTCCACAGTGCCGGCCGCGGTCCTACGATACTCATTTCTCCTTTGAAGATATTAAAAATCTGTGGCAGTTCATCCAGACTGGTTTTGCGCAGGAATTTTCCTACCTTTGTGATGTACTGCTCCGGATTCTCCAGCATATGTGTCGGCACATCCTTCGGTGTGTCAATCCGCATGGTACGGAATTTGTAAATCTGGAAGAAACTCCGGTGGATGCCGACACGCTTCTGCTTAAATAATATCGGTCCCGGTGTATCCAGTTTGATCGCAATACATAAAAAAAGAAGGAGTGGTGATAAGATCACTATCGCCATCCCACTTAATATGATATCAATTCCTCTTTTGATGTAATGGTACCCTTTCATGGCTGACTTGCTCCTTCCTGATTTCCCATATTTTCATAAATTTACATATGTTATATCATACTCTATTTTAGTGCATATTGCAATGACCGTGATTATTACTTCCACTCCTGTTTTTCGTATAAATGACATGACTACTCTTGTTTCACGTCATTAACAATCTCATGCTACAATTCACTATCCATCTCCATTACCTAAAAAAGTTGAAGGATAATAAAGAGTTATCTATCAGAACAGAAAGGATACTAAAATGAATGCTATTATTTTGGCCGCTGGAAAGAGTTATCGAATGTTTCAAACTGGTGGAAATATACATAAAGCATTGTTACCCATTCAAAATATTCCTAATATAGAACGAACTATACTAATATTACATTGTTTTGGGATAAACGAAATCATTATTGCAGTTCCATATAATACACATATCTTTGATTATTTAGGTGAGAAATATTCTTGTAAAATTGTACATAGTCACCCAAATTGTGCAAATACATTGTATACTCTTAAACCATTAATTAAATATATTAATGATACATTTATAATAGAAGGGGATGTAGTTCTTACCAAAAATATTTTTTGTTTGTTTGAACATAGTACCTACTATGTAATAAGATATCCTCATCCGGAAACAGATGCTTGGTATCCTATCTTAAATCCCAACGGAACAATTTCATCTTTTCAAATTGGAGATGCAAATAAACCAGCAATATTTGGCATATCATTTTGGGCACATGAAGATTGTCCACAATTAACTTCTCATTTAAGCGAAAAAATATCAATGTATAACTTAGATGATCCAAATATATTTTGGGATGATAATATTATTGAAATTTTAGGTAAAATTTCAGTTAAAACATATGAAATACCATCATATGCTGCCTGTGAGATGAATACCTATACAGAATATAAATATGCACAGGAACTTTGTAAAAACATTATTTTAGAAAATTTATTTTTTAATGACATAGCCTTATATAAAGGTGGGCAATTTTCATACAAAATAAATTCTAGCAAAAATAAAGATAAAAATATTTATTGGGTTAAACAGCTTCTTCTTTTTTATGGTGAAAATGTTGTAAACACTTTAACTTATGAGGAATTATTTGCTCGTGAAGAAATGTCATATACAATAGAAAATGAACAAAAACAAGAAATAGCTTTTTTTTCTCTTGTTTATTCAAAACATTACATTTTATTACGCAGGCTTTATATTATTCCTAATTATAGAAGACAACATATCGGAAAATCTATAATCGAATATATATATTTATTTTCCATGTTTACTTCAAAAGAACTTCGTGTAAATGTCTATGATAAGAGTGCAGAAAAATTTTACAAATCTTTAGGTTTCAAAAAATTATTTAAAACATTTTGCTTGAAGCCTTAATTTACATAAAATGATGAGGAGATATACAATGGATAATAATAAAATAATTTTTTCAATTTTAGATTACTACCAAAATATTAATATAGATTTTGACGTATATATTATAGCAGATGCCCAAACAAAAACCTGCAAATATATGCCAGAACGTATTATTCATGCAAATGAAGACGAATTTTTTTCACGAACAGAATTTGCAGAAATAATGTCTGCAATCTTTAATTGTTTTGGTTTTGCAAAAGTTTTCTACTCGGAAATAGAATTTATACAATATACATTAGCACATAACATTGATAAATCTGAATGCATCGTATACAATTTTTCCAGAGATGGACGCGTCAATGGAAAGAAATCTCTAATCCCTGCTTTTTGCGATTTAATGGACATAAGATACACCGGTAGTGATGCATTTGTTATATCTTTGCTTCGTAATAAATATATATATACAAAATTTTTGGAACAAAATGGAATCAGCGTCCCTAAAAGTTTACTTTATAGGACCACATCTGATTTTTCATTATTATTAAGTGAATTTAAAAATCAATATGTAATTGTTAAAAACAAATGCGAGTCTGCAAGTATTGGAATGACACATGAAAATATTTTTGAACTCAAAAATGACTCTGTACAGTATCTGGACAAACTATTGACAATTATGCATACAAATTCTGTATTAGTTCAGGAATATATTGATGGAATTGAATGTGAGATCTTTGTTCTTCAATACAAAGGAAACTATTATGCCTTAGATCCGGTTCAAATTTTATTCAAAAATGAGATGAATATTATTGATACAGATACATCTAATTCATATAATTACGATTTCAGAGTTATAAATTCACCAGTTAAATCATTAATCCAAGAAACTGCAAAAAAAATTGCTGAATTACTTGAAATAAAAGATTATGCCCGATTTGATTTTAGAATCAAAAATGGGATTCCATACTTGTTTGATATAGCAGGAACCCCTTATACAATATACCATAGTTCTATAGCCTATTTATTTACACAATATTACCATATAGCCTATGAAGCTATTTACAAAATAATCGTTGCCTGTATGCTGTCAAATTATGATTTTAAAATCAAACATAAGATGTGTATTGTAAATCAGATAACATCAGACCTCGAAAAAAGAACTTAGATAGTGATTGTGCATTTCGTTTGGTTTTTACAAGATTGTGGCAAAAATCGTAAGGATTTATATTTTCATGAGATTCAATAATTGCTCTTACTGCATTATTTTTCTCTTGCCAAAATATTTCTTGTTTGCGAAACAATGCTGGAATAAAATTATCTAATTGAGAAATTTGTTGCAATGCTTTTTCCCAATTTTTACAATTTATTATACGATATAGTTCGAACCAAGCAAAATAATAACGGTAAAAATCATCAATATTTTGGTCAGTTATATCAGAAATATCATCACATCCATATAACTTTTCTAATTTGTTTTTAAATATTATATATTGTTTATCATTACCAATATATAAATATAGTGAGCAAATATTTGTGTAAATAACAAACTGGGTTGCATTTTTTTCTTTAGTAATAAGCTTTTTGAGTTCACGAATAGCGGTTTTCGCAAAAATAATTGCTTTTTGAGGTGTTTTTACCGTTTGTTCTTTTAATAGAAATTCTGCAATAATCCTGTTATTGTATAATTTTTCTATTTGAGGTATTTTTATATTTTTTTCATTAGATTCTTCTTCTGCTTGATTGCATAATTCAATAGCTTCATCAAATTCCTGAATCACAATATCAGTTCCAGCCTGACAAACCAAAGTTATATAATATTCATCCCATATTTCATTACGTTCAAAATATTTTTTTGCTTTTTCATAATAAATACTACAAGCTGCTTGATTAGCAAACAAAAATGCCTTCCGATTAAATACATTTTCTATATATTCTCCAATTCCGTGTTTTGTATTACTGTTAGAAGATAATTCTTGACTTTTGTGATATAGAAGATTAAAAGTATCATAGTCATTAAATATATCAAGAACACACGGCGAAATTCCATATATAATTTTCAAGCGAAGTATTGTTTCATCTATAGGTTTTATAATAGTTGTATCCTGAGTATCAATAATCAATTCATTTAGTGCATAATTAATACAATCATTTAATGTATTATGATATGTTACTTTATCTAAATCAGTATTTTTATAAATATAATAAAAATATTCATACGTTATTTCTGCCTTTACTGGTAGTTCCCAACTATATTTACGAGTTATATTTTTATATGCTTGTTCTACTTCTTCTATAGACGATTGCTCAAATAATATATTATAATACTCACATATGATCTCAAACATCTCTTTATATTTTTCATTAACCTGTTTCTGCTTCATAATATTTTCAATTTTATCAATCTTTATATTATCTGAAGTTTGTTTTGCTGATGAATAGGCAAGAATAAATAAAGAAAATGCGTGTGGACACATTTGATTCCAATATTTATAGATATAATATGCTCTGAAATAATATTCGTCCTGTTCATTTTTAGTGTAAAAATTATAATATGAAATCAATAAACTTTCATGTTTTTCTAATGTGATCTCTGTAATATAATTCTGTATATCAATTGAAATGAAATCATAATAATTTTTAATATCTTTTTTTAATATTGCCTCTTGTCTAATAATATTCAATCCGGTTTCAACATCTGAAATTTTTTCATTAACTATATTCGTTATAAATGAAGCTGAGAATTTTTTTAAAGCCAACGACGCAGAAAAAACTATCTCCTCCATTTTTTTTCCACCTAATTCACATTTTTCCCCTTGATTTTTTATAAGTGCTATTCTCTTTACAACAACATCTCGCAGAGTCGAAATATACTCTTGTTCGTTTATTAAAACTTCTTCAAATAAAAAATCTACTAAATCAAGATTTCCTTGACTTAGCGTCCAAATATATTCTAAACGTTCTTCTGAAATATCAAGAACAGATTTTTTCATACTCAAAAAGTTTTTTATATCTTCTTTAGTATACGCAGGTAATTTTATTTTTCTATAAGAATTTGTATATGCATATATAATATCTTGGTAGGATTCTTGCGAATCAGTAATTAGTAAAAATATTTTTTTTTTGAATTCATTTTGTAATTTCAAAATATTTTTGATAATAGAAGTTGTAAAAAAACGAATCTCATCTGAAACATCACTAATATTTTCCACACAAATTAAAATATTGTTTTTAAACTTCTTAGATAATATATTTCGTATTTTTGCATAATCGGAATTATTATTATTCCATCCTACACCAAGTCCAAAAGAAAAACCATAAGCTCCTCCTGAAACGTTTAAAGAATTTATATTCGAAATAATATTTTGTGATCCGGAAATGAATTCATTATCAATATTGCGATATGTCTCAATATCCTTATAATTCTTTAAAGCATTCAATAAACACTCTATAATATATGATTTTCCCTGACCATATCCAGCTTGTATAAATATAACATTTGGTGATGTTTGAGTAATATATTGATCAGCTAACTTACTTGCTATTAATTCTCTCTCTTTTAAATTGTCTTTAATATCCATGTTTAATAAAGAACTCCCTTTACAAATAATTTTAAAATTTCACCACAACTATTGGAAATTTATAGATAACTCTTTATTATCCTATATTCATACTTTTAAAATTATAGCATACTTTTCCAAAAAATATAACAAAATCCTTTATTTTAATCCATTTTTCTTATTTAAACGGTAATTTATTATTTAATCTCACCGTTTTCCCATCAAAACATCACCTTTCGACATCCATATTCTGTATTTCCCCGAAGTCTATCCCATATCCTTTCCCACCCATACTGATACAGGAAACCCCACTGTTCTATCCATGTAATTGTTATATATTGTACAATTTTTTCAAATTTTGCCTTATCCAACAAAATCTCCCCCATTTCATGTACCATATACTCCTAAACAAAACTTCATATACAAAGGAGACCACCCATGAATAATTTACAGACACACATCAACAACTATCTGGAACACTGCCGTCACCAAAAACGCCTGGATTCCAAGACTCTAAAAGCATATCGCATCGACCTTCAGCAATTTTATGCCATTTTTTCATGCAGGGATGTTTCTGATATTACACCGGATCTGTTGGAAAATTATATCGGCAGTCTGCACCAGAAGTACAAACCCAAAACCGTAAAAAGAAAGATTGCCTCGGTCAAGGCTCTTTTTCACTACCTGGAATATAAAGAAATCATCGCCCGGAATCCTTTCAACAAGGTGCAGATCAAATTCCGCGAACCTGTGATTTTGCCGAAAACCATTCCATTGCACACGATCGAAATTTTCTTATCTACGATCTATGAGCAGCGCACCATCGCCAAAACGGATTATCAGAGAAAAAACGCTTTGCGGGATGCCGCTGTCATAGAACTTTTATTTGCAACCGGAATACGGATTTCCGAATTATGCGCTCTGCGTATCTGTGACATCGATTTGTACGATGGATCAGTCCTGATCTACGGAAAAGGTTCCAAAGAACGAATTGTTCAGATCGGAAACCACGAGGTCATACAGATTCTGTCGGAATACCGCAATGAATTTCTCCCCCAGATGGAAACCTGCCAGCATTTCTTTGCGACGCTAAACGGAACAGCATTATCCGATCAGTCGGTGCGGCGGATGATCAACAAATATGCTTCTCTTGCTGCAATTGAACAGCATATTACACCGCATATGTTCCGGCATACATTTGCCACCAGCCTTTTAGAAGCGGACGTCGATATCCGCTATATACAGGAAATGCTTGGTCACAGTTCCATTCATATCACAGAAATCTATACGCATGTTGCCATGTCAAAGCAACGTGCCATCCTCACTACCAGACATCCCCGCAATACGTTTCATCTGTAAAAAGCAAAACAGCAATTCACGTGCCATGCACGGAATTGCTGTCATTGATAGCCGTTCTATTTTTACTTATTTATTCTCCCCCGCCAGTTCCGGGTGATATGTCGGCACGATTTTTTTGACACACTCCCGGATGTCTTCCGGTTCTGTCACAACGTACTCTTTTAATTCTTCCAACTGCTGCATGAATTTTTCTTCATCCAGCTCAATCGGTTTACCGATATGAATCAGATTGTTTGCGGTATCCTGCATCCCTTCTTCATCCATCAGCATCTCTTCATAAAGTTTTTCTCCTGGGCGAAGTCCTGTGAAAATGATATGGATATCCTCATCCGGCTTGTGACCGGAAAGAAGAATGAGGTTCTTTGCCAGATCCAGAATCTTGACCGGCTCTCCCATATCCAGAACAAAAATTTCTCCACCTTTGGCATAGGTGCCCGCCTGCAGCACCAGAGATACCGCTTCCGGAATTGTCATAAAATACCGCACGATATCCGGATGGGTAACCGTGACCGGACCTCCACGCTCAATCTGTTTTTTGAACAGCGGAATCACACTTCCGTTACTGCCAAGCACATTCCCAAAACGCACGGCTACGAAATCTGTCTTCGATCTGCGGTTATAGGTCTGAATGATCATCTCACAGATGCGCTTGCTGGCACCCATGATATTGGTTGGATTAACTGCCTTATCCGTGGAAATCATCACAAATTTCTTCACACCGTACCGATCTGCCGCCTGTACAATCTTCCACGTGCCAAGCACGTTATTCTTAATTGCCTCGTTCGGACTCTCTTCCATGAGAGGCACATGTTTATGTGCCGCTGCATGATAGATAATCTCCGGCTTGTAATGTTCAAAAATCCAGTTCATACGATTCGTATTCCGCACGGATGCGATCAGCACAACAAGATCCAGCTCTGGAAACCGGACTTTCAGTTCGTTTTGCACATCATAGGTCGTATTCTCGTAAATATCCACAATAATCAACTGTTTTGGCTTGTGTGCGGCAATCTGCCGGCACAATTCGCTTCCGATAGAGCCGCCGCCCCCTGTAACCATTATGATTTTCCCAGAAACATAATCCATGATGGACTGCAGATCAACCGTCACCGGATCCCGCCCAAGAAGATCATTGACATCTACATCTTTTAATTTGCTGACGCTGACATCGCCGTTTACAAGCTGGTAAATGCCGGGCAGACGTTTCAATGTGCATCCGGTTTCTTTGCAGATATCAAGAATCCCCTTGATCTGTTTCTGCGTGGCCGATGGCATGGCAATGATGATCTCATGCACATGCAGTTCTTCGACTTTTTCCAGAATATCGCTCCGATCTCCTACGACTTTCGCTCCATGAATATAATTGCCGATCTTGTTCCGGTCATCATCAATCACACCAACAACCTTCTTTTTCACATAGCGGCTGTTGTTGATTTCTTTGATGATCTGGTTTCCTGCATCCCCTGCTCCGATCACAAGTACATTCCGTCTGTACACACCGGCTCTGCGCATATTGCGAAGCACACGCAGTCCGCGGTAAGAATATCTGCATCCCATGACAAATACAAACAGAAACAATCCATACAGAATGTAAAAGCTTCTTGGCACCGGGTACATATCCCCCCAGTTCCGAAGCAATATCAGCACTGTCACAACAACGGTATCCAGAATACATGCTGAAACCACATACATCATTTCCAGTGCTCCCGCATAGCTCCAGAGACTGGAATACAGCCGGAGCATCCAGAAAATAATCAGTGTAACAATGATCATAAAAGGAAGTGCTCTCCACACTTCATCCATATATTGAAACGGTACGCTTTTGATATTCAGATCAAACCGAATCAATAACGCAACTATGCTTGCAGCAAACACTGCAAGCACGTCGTAGCACATCAGAAAAATCCGTCTGATCAGTAATTGTTTATCTTGAATGATTTTTTTCATAATTTCAATCTGTTATTTTTGATTCTTTCTCTGTTTTCTCGATTGTTTTTTCGATGATTTCTTCCTGACTGAGGCTTCTGTCACTCCAGCCCCTTGAGTATTCTGTACCGTTTGCGCGGTATCTGCTTTTGCACTCTCTGCTGCTCTTGAAATACTCTGTTTTACGGCAGTATCACTTTCCGCAGAAACCGTTTCTTTAACAAAGAGATTTTCTTTCTTTACGAGCATCCGGTTCACTGCAAGTCCCAGACCAAGCATACCCCAGAATACCGGAGCGGTACATACATTGGAATCATTTGCGATACCTGCAATCATGTACACCAGCACTGCCGCAAATAATCCAAATCCAGCCCAGCTGATACTCTCGTGCAGATCCACTCTGCGGTAAATGCGTATCGACTGTACCAGATACCAAAACAGAAATACCAGAAGTGCCAGGGTACCGAGTAATCCGGTTTCTACCCACTGCTGCAAATACCAGCTATGGGCTTTTACGTCATAGCTGTTTGCGCCGTAGACATAGTTCTGACTGATATAATCATTCTGTGGCACTTCAAACATGTAAGTATTGGCCCCTGCACCCATAAACACATGTTTTCCAAGTACTGGAATTGTATTATTCCAAATATGTCCACGATTACTCATTGCATCATCCCGAAACAGATGTGACTGCTTCAGCTGTGGATATTTGATTAATTTTCCAGCCGAATTCAGATATTCATAGCCATCCGTATCCGTTTTTGAAAAATCCCATTCAATGCCGTCTATAATCATCTTTACTCCTGCTGTATTATCGGTAAACATGATTGGCTGAATCTGCACATTGGAAAATCTTTCATCATTAAGACTTAAGATATGATTTTCCTGATCTACCTCTGTTGTCTGAATCTCCTGACCATCTGCATCTTTGCATGCCACGGTGATTACACCGTCGCTCCCCAGATCATAGGACACATACAGAGGATTGTTCCAGATATCAAGTTCCACATCATCTGTGTTTGTTTTGATATCGTTTAAAGAGAACTGATCTTTCATATGATAGGTTCCAACAACCGTCTTTTTAAGAGTTTGACCGATGCCTGTCGTATTTGCCAGCACTCCTGCTGCAATCACTCCAATGACAACTACAACAATCCCGGCTGCAAATAATTTTTTCTTCCGGCTGAGCAAAACCAATGCGAGAATCACCGCTCCAATTGCCAGTGCAATAAATCCGGAAGAACTTCTGCTTCCAACCAGTGCTACAATGCAAAAAATCTCTGCAACCGCAATTACAAGACGATGCCACATCTTTTTCGCCCCAATAAACAGGCAGACCAGCAGTGGAATTAACATACCAAAATAAAATGACAAAAAGTTTGGATTGTAAAGTGTCGTATACGCAGTCTTACCTGCGAAATTAAAGGAAATCTTATCTAACTGGTTCCACCAGCTTGTGTCCGTCATCAGATGTTTGCCCAGAGATGTCTTAAAATAATCCAATCCAAAGACCTGGAAAAATCCAATCAGAGTAACAATTGCGATTCCAATGCCGGACCAGCGCAGGATTACCTCTATCTGTTTTTCTTCCTGTACATAATTATAGACATAATAACACAGTATCATATAGACAAATACAACCCATACAGGCTCAAAAAGTTCATATGTACCATGTGCCACCCAGTATTTGTGACTGGAAAACAGGGCAGACATTGCAACAAACAATGCATACACCATCAGAAAATAAAAGGAATTTTCAAATTTAAATTCCTTCTTATTCAGATATCGGATCAGTAAAATTGCGAGCATTACAACTCCCACAAGGATGATCGCAATCATCTTCCATGCAAAAAAGAAGTCCGTCTGTTTTGCGGCGCTCTCCGGATACCAGTCAAACTGTGCCAGATTTGTGTCATAAACAAAAGAATGCACAATGATTGGAATAAATCCGATCAACAAAATAATGGGAATCAATATCTTATTTGCTTTTAACGTGTTTTTGTTTCCATTCGTATTCAAGATTATTTTCTCCTTAACGTTTCATTGCCTATAATCATACCCCAAATTTCGTTTTTTTTCAATCATTCCGGCATGTCGATTTTATTTTTCTTTTTATATAGGTAAAAACACTTTTTTGTTACTTGTGTGTTACTTAAAAATTTAACAAATAGATGTGTATGATTGACACGATAATATAAATTTTTACACACGAAAGGAAGAAAAATGAGATTACCAAACGGATACGGCGGAGTCGTAAAACTCTCCGGCAACAGAAGAAGACCCTATGCAGCACGCATCACTACGGGCTGGCACATCAATGACATCACTGGAAAGCGCATCCAGCACTATCAGATTCTGGGCTACGCTCCTACCCGGTCGGAAGCTCTGCAGATTCTGGCACGTTACAATAATTATCCCATCGATGGGGAAACGCTGAAATTAACCTTCCGGGAAATTTATCTCCGATGGTCCGAAGAAAAGTTTCCTACCATCTCCCACTCCAACATCAAAGGCTATCGGGCAGCCTATGCCACTTGTGAAAACATTGCTGATATGCCATTTCACAATTTGAAACTCAATGATTTACAGCAGGTGATTGATCACTGTGGCAAAAACTATCCTACCCTGAAAAAAATCCGTGTTCTTTTTAACCAGCTCTATTCTTATGCCATGAAGCACGAAATTGTCTCAAAAGATTATTCTGCCTATGTAAATATTTCGAAATACAAAGACCGAAATCCTAATAAAAACATACGAAGCTGTTTTTCCATTTCTGAGATTGCTCTCCTGTGGAAACACAAAAACGATCCCTATTGCCAGACAGTCCTCATGCTGATATACAATGGGGTCCGCGTCTCAGAGCTTTTGGATCTGAAAAAAGAAAATGTTCATCTGTCCGAACAATATTTTGATGTCATTGACAGCAAAACCGAAAACGGCATTCGAAAAGTTCCGATTGCTGACAAAGTACTCCCCTTTTACCAGCGCTGGCTTCATGACTGTTCTGATTGTGAATATCTCATCCATACTCTGGACAGCCAGCATTTTACCTATTATATGTATTACCACAATGTTTTCCAACCCCTGATGTTTCGTCTGCACATCGATCATACACCTCACTGCTGCCGGCACACCACGATTTCCCTGCTCGCCGAAGCACATGTCGATCAGACTACCATCAAAAAAATAGTCGGTCATTCCGGCGCTATGTCCCTGACAGAACGGATTTACACGCATCTGGATGTGCCTGCGCTGGTCGAAGCCATAAATCAGATTTAATCGCTTCTTGTATGTTGCTTGCGTGTTACTTATAGAAGTGATTTTGCCCCAAACTCTATTTACAAATCCAGTATTTCCAACACTTCCACGCAAAATACCATGCGTATTTCCGGTTAAGGTAACTTACAAGACTTCTACAAAGAAAAATGCTAAGGCAAAGACAAAGAAACTTACTTACACAATGAAAGTTGCTAAGGCAAGTGTTGCTTTATCTGGAGATTCAGCAGTAGCAGTTGGAAGCACAACTAAGTTAACAACAACTAAGAAGGCTTCTTCAAGAGCTAAGATCACTTACACATCCAGTGATGAGACAATCGCAACAGTTTCTGAAGACGGAACTGTAAAGGGTGTTAAGGCTGGTAAGGCTACAATCACAGCTAAGTTAGTTATCGGTAAAGATACAGCTACAGCTACTCAGGAAGTAGAAGTAAAGAACTATGTTCTTCAGTCTGTAGCTCAGACTAAGTCAAATACTTTACAGGGTGTAATCCTTGGAGAAACAAAAAATATCAAAGCAACAGATATTAAGATTACAAACACTGCAACTCAGAATGTAATTGCTGTTAAGAATGTAACACCTGATAAGGCTGATGCTTCTAAGGTTACTATCGAAACATTTGCTGATATGAAAGATGGCGCTAAATACACGGTAGAACTTGATGGTGTAGCTAAAGAATTTACAGCAACTGATGGTGTTGTTACTGACGTAAATGTAACACCTGTCACAATCCCTGCAAATACTACAGGAACTGAGATTAAGGGACAGACTGTTGATAAAGACGGTATTGTAATTGATGAGTTTAAGGTAAGTGAAGCTTCTTCAAAGAATGCAGAGTTAAACCTTTCTACAACTCAGGGATATGTAGACGGCGATAAGCTTGTTCTTCCTACAGTTGGAAACAAAGGAACAGCAGAAGTTAAGTATCATACATATAAGTTTGATACAAACGGAAACGAAATCGGTGCATATACAAAGAAAATTGATATCACAGCAGTTGCTGAGGATGCAATTACAACAACCGGATTCAATATGACTTTTGCAGATAAGGCACCTAATTGGGATAAAGATAAAACAACAAATCAGTTAGCAATTGGATCTAGCAAGGATGCCTATTTCAAATTTGTAGGATCTGACAATAAAGAAATTACAAATTACAGTGAGTATTCTGTTGTATCTAGTGATGATTCTATTCTTTTATTACCAAAAACTCCGTTAACTAACAGTACTACTGGTGTAGATGTATGTGGTATTAAAGAAGGAAATGCATACATCAATGTATTAAATAAAGATGGAAAAGTAATTAAATCTTTACCAGTTGTTGTTACAGCTACTGGAAAACTTACAAATGTAACACTTGGAAATACATCTTTAACAATTTCAACAACCGCTACTACTATTACTAATTCTGTAAGTGTAAAGGCTGTTGATCAGTATGATAATGATATCACTGCTTCATCAAAAGTTAATCCAACCGGTGTAAATACTGATGCAGCAAAAGCAATTACGGCTAAATGGAATCCTACTACAAAAGCTGTCGAGGTTAGCGCAAACTCTGCTGCTGAAGATGGTAAGACATATACTATTAAAGTTGAAGTAAAGAATGATAATGTTACTGTAAATCGTTACTTTACTGTAAAGACTGTAAAAACAGTGACTGATGTAACAAAGGCTACAGATTTAAGAGTTGAAGTATCTGGCTTAAAAGATGGTAAAGTTGATATGGCTGTAGCTGATGATGCTGACGCAACAAAGGCTACAAAGACTGTTACTGTACAGGTGGCTGCATATGATAAGGGTGCTAAAATTGGTTATGTAGAAAAGGCTACATATGAGATCAATAATGATAAGCAGTCTACTGTTACAAGTGTTTCAACAGGTGCTTCTATTTCTGTTGTTTCTTGCTCCGCAGTTGGAGTTGTTTCTAAAAATCTTGAAGCTGGCAAGTCTTATACAGTAACTGTTAAAACTGCTGATGCTAAGAAAACTTTCACAACAACATTTGCTGTAGTAGATACTCAGGCATCTGCAACTGTTAAGGTTACAAAGAAAACATCCTCTGCAACTGAGGCAGAAAAGATCTTAGCTGAGACTTGTGAAGTGACTTACGATGGAAAGAAACTTGAGAATCCAGAATTTACAGTTGATTCTAAAGATGTTAAGCCGGTAGGTAATTCTACTTATATCGCTAAGGCAAACGTAAAAGTAACAAATAAACAGAGCATTACTTACACAGTACCAGTTACTATTAACACAACATTTACAAATACAAAATAATTCATTATTGTAAATAGTTTTTATAAGACTGTCGCACTATATTATGGTGCGGCAGTTTTATAAGTTGAATAGTTGATGCAGTAATTCTATATTATAAAAATAGTACATGGAAAATTATAATACGAGAAAATTGCTATATTTAGTTATCCGTGATGGAAACATCGTATCTTCGTATCATAATAAAAGTCAGGCTAAAGATGACATGATAACTAGAAATGCCGATGTATTAACTGATGCTTTAGAACAAAATGAAATAGATGATCTGGAAATTGAAGATATTGAGGCTGTCGGCTACGATGCAGATGGATTTAAAGTCGGAACCATTGATATTACAAATATCAACTTTGCCGAAGAGCCCGGGAAAGAAATAATGCTCGAGACTTTGGAAGGTGGAGATGAATTTTCAATTGATGAATTAAGAACTTTTATCAAATAACAAAAGAAAGCGGATAATGAGCTATGTACGATAAAATTTCGGAAGTAAAAAATAATATGAAAAGAATAATCAGAGCCAGAGGTATGACTCGCTCTGAAAAATATACCCAAATCAAACAACTGAATCAATCACTGTCATCAACCGAACAAAACATTTTAATAAAAGAACTCCATAGAGACTGTGACTATTATAACACTCTTTCCGATATAAAAGAAATAATTACCATAAGCTTAATGGGGTTTCCACTCTTGCTTTCTATTTATAGTTTGTGGGTTGATAGAAATGGAATTAAATTTTCTGATTATACGTCAACTCTTAAGTATATTTTGGTTTTTAATATTTTGTGTCTCTATATCTTTGTTATAACATCAACCTTAAAAAATCACTGGGTAAATAATGCAAAATATCTGCTGGATATTTTGGAAGATGAATAAAATGGACTATCCGCTGTTTAAACGATGCTCCTCGTTGAAAAGAGATCTCAAATATCGGCCAAGCCTACCTTTTTTATCTCCTCTACATGTAAAATTAACATAACAGGGACACACGGCTGAAATTCTCTTTTAGTAATCCGGTATTCTCTACCATTATTAAAACGAATAATATCATTTTGCATATAAAGCATTATTTTAGCAGCATCTTTTTGTAGATCCAAATCTTCAAATCCAGCATCTATTTTTGTTTCGTAACCATCATTTCTTTGATAATCGAAATGTTCCATCTCTGATTTTCTATCATTGAGACTTAGAAAAATTCGAATACATTGTCTTACCGATTGATACGGTGACATTTGTTTTTCCATATTTTATTTTCCCTTTCTACTAAAAAAGAGGCTGCCGGAGCAACCTCTTTTTATGAAATATCATAATTATTTCAGTGTAATTGTCTGAGAATTAGAAGGAGAAGCTTCTACATTAACACTTGTTTCATCATCACCAACCGTAAATGTAACCTTACTGATTGTAATTTCTGTAGTATTAGATGTAATAATAGAAGCCTTCTTAAAGTTATCTTTAGTGATCTTCGTACCATCATTTGTAATACCTTCAACAGAAACAATTACAAGTGGTTTATCATTTGTATCTGCAGAATATGTCTTGTCAGCATAAACAAGCTTAACTGCGTTTTTAACAGCATCTTCTACAGTACTAATTCCAGCAACATCCTTTACGGAGTCCTTTTCAATTGTTAATGTACCAACTGGCTGAGAATCTTTAACTGTAAATGTAGTTGTAAAGATCTTAGTTACCCACTTAGAATCATCAGTTGAATTGCCAGTCTTTACTGTTGCTGTAACTTTATATGTGCCAGGAGCAAAATACTTCTCTGCCGGTACATTAGCAGTTACTGCTGAACAAGAAACTGTTGTGACTGTTAAAGCTCCATCTACATCAAAATCAAATGCACATCCTGAAACTGTATTTAATTTAGAATCTGAAGAAGCTGAATTATATACAGTCTTACCATCTTTGTCTTCAATCTTGTAATCAATCTTACGAACTTTGTCATTGTTATCTTTGTCAGACACAACTGAATCCTTATTTAACTGAGCACTAGGAACATCATTTCTTAATTCGTTAACAGCAATGGTTATTGTCTGATCATCCTTATGATCTTTATCTACAAGATTATCTACCTCATTCTTATCTACGTCAATACCAAACGAAATTGTTCCGTTAGTATTTGGCTTCTGAATAACGATAGTAATAACCCTAGCACAAACCTCTTTGCCATCTTTCATATATGCAATCTTGTACTGATATGTTCCTTCTGGAATAGTAATATGATCATCCCAAGCAAAGAAATTAACTTTGATTTTGTTTGATGATGTTGCAGGATCAATGTTAAAATATGTATCATAACCATTATCTGTAATATCAGATGCTTTTACGTTTTTTGCAGTTGTGCTAAGGCAAGTAACTTTCAGAGAAGTACTAGCAACTTTAATATCTTTTGCATACTGATCCTTGAAAGATGCGGTTACAGTAACATCCTGTTTTAAAGATGCAGAATTTGAAAGAGTTGCAGTTGTTTTATCAACATCCATTGTTGCAACTTCTCTCTTTGCCACAACAGTAATCGCTACAGAACCAACAATCTTATTGTCTTTGTCCTTAATTAAAATATAAGCGGTACCAGCCTTTACAGGAGTAACAAGTACTCTATGATTGCTGTTGCTTGCAGCGTTAAGAGTAGATCCTCCAAGCATTAACACATTTTTATCGCTGGACTCTACAGAATAATTGTAGTAATTAGAAACTTCATTATTGTCTGCATCCTTAATCTGGAAATATGCATACATATCTTTCTCGTCAACAGCAAGCTGTGTATTTGCATCAATCTTGTCAAACTTCTTGCTCTGTGCGTTTGCGTCTGCAACCTTAACACCAAAGTTATTAACAGTAGCCTGATCTACAGCTGTGATTGTAACCTTTCCAGATGTAACATTTCCTTCTGGCTTACCGTTCTGATCATACTTTCCAGACTTATAAGTAACCTCTGCTGTTGCAGTATCACCAATTTTATTTAAGTATAACTTAGAACCATTTACATAACCATTGTTTGTTGTAAGAGAGAAGTCATACTTGGAAGAATAACTCGAAGAGCTAGGGTCATAAGCATACTCATCAAGAACAACACCGTTAGCATCCTTAGAAACTAACTTGATTTCTGTCTCAGTTGCAACCGGAACAGTGAGTGTATTAACATTTACAGATGCAACCTTTCCATTGGATACAGGAACCTGCTTTGTTGTTCCGTCAAGAGTTACATCATATGTCTTTCCATCTGTTAATCCAGCAAATGTTGTGAATGTAACCTTTGTTGCATCCTTGCTGTCTACAGATACAGACTTAACAGGAACGACAACATTGTTCTCTGTATTCTTAACTGTAATCTCAGAAGCTTTGATCTCTTTTGTAGCACCTGTGATAGATGTCTCAAAAGTATCAGCCTTAGTCTGTGCTACAGACTTAAGAACGTATTTCTTTACTTCTACATCCTTAGTAGTTTCAGCTGAATCCTTACCAACGGTAATCTTAGCTGTAATTGTTGCCTTACCAGCCTTAACACCAGTTACTGTACCGTCAGCTGCTACTGTTGCAATAGAATCATCGCTTGATGTGTAAGTAATCTTAGCTCTTGAAGAATTTTTCTTAGTATTTGTTAACTTAGTTGTGCTTCCAATAGCTACTACTGAATCTCCAGATAAAGTAACGCCTACTTTAGCAACTTTCAGTGTGTAAGTAAGTTTCTTTGTCTTTGCCTTAGCATTCTTCTTTGTAGAAGTCTTGTAAGTTACCTTAACCGGAAATACGCATGGTATTTT
>OGEZ01000274.1_pt1 | contig 53073 bp, 46 predicted proteins | sample 1570831 | NCBI WGS metagenome assembly OGEZ01 (sample SAMEA2582059, study PRJEB24529) | metagenome | biome: Human gut stool | place: China | collected 2011
GATACCGATGCTCTACCAACTGAGCTATTCCCGTGTTTGCGAGTGCAAAAGTAGCATATTTTTTGATAACTGCAAACCTTCTGCCGCATTATTTTACACAAAAATCAAATCATCCCCAGTTCATGAAACATAACCCGGTAAACCTCAGCCTTTTTCTCCAGCTTCAAAGGATAAGCGCGGCTTGAAGAAGGCATCCGGTAAAGAGTCATTCTCTTCCCTGCAAAATCAAACTCGCTATTCTCTCCCACCGGAGGTTCGGGTGCGCCCGTCTGCTGGCAAAACACATCCGTAGCTTTCTGGCCGGTAGTCACCACCGCCTTGCAACACGGAATGGAACGCAACAGCGCACCGATATCTGTAGGCTCCACCACTTCCAGAAACTTGTCGGAAGCGTTATCTTGAAGGCGGCGGACCACTGAAGCCGTATCATAAAGAGCCACTCCTTTTTCTTGAAGAAACGAACTGATACGCTCGCGGTCAAAAGCCTTCTTTCCGGGAAGAAGAAAATGGTCTTTGTCGCCAAAGAAAATCAGTCCGAATATGCGCCACATGTCATTCTGAAGATTCGGATAGAAGAAGTCCATGCTCCAACGCTTTTTCTGCGGAGGAAAGCTGCCAAGCATCAAGAGAAGCGCACCTGCAGGCAAAAAAGGCTCCAGCGGGTGCGCTTCTGTCCCTGTCGGCGGGAACAAACCGGATGTTTCCTGAGTCATGACTTGGGTTTGGGTTCTTTTTTAGCCAGCATCACAATGTTGTAGACATATTCTGTAATCCAACTCTCAGAATAATGCAGAGCGTGCTGGTACTGACGGATATTTCCGCAAGTCTTGCGCACACCGTCATCCTTCCAGTTTGTTTTGGTAAATATGTCATGCACAGTCTTTTCCGTCATGCTCCACATGGTCTTCTTAAAGAAGCCCGGGATACGGAACTTCCATTGCATCAGGTTGCCGACAACCATCATCAAATCCTGGCTGAATCCCTGAAACATGAACAAGTAAGTCTTGATGTCATTCATCGTCTTGCAGTTCTTCTTCACGGAATTGTCTATTTCCTTAAAGAAAGACTCACTGAGGCCGTAGATTTCCATCAGCATCTTGCGGCAACGCGCCTTTTCAGCGACGCCAAGCTTGTTGTTCTGCGTAGGGACTTTCAATGTCCGCTTAAATACCGCCATATCAGGCAAAAGATTTATATTGCTGATTCCCAGCTGAGAAGCAATCACAGCCTGATAATACACACGGATCAGCGTCATGAAGTCTTCCATTCCACCCACGCGCGCACCTTCTGTATCTGTTTGCTTTTTTCCGAAAAGTTTTGAAAATATAGACATATACGTAGTTATTTATTGTTTCTGTATACTAACCGCTTGCAAAGATAAAAAATATCACCGGAATAAACGGAAAAAAATCACCTTTTCAAAGCAAGCTGTAATAGAACACATGATTTTTAAAAGTTTGCTCCACGAGCTCAAAACGGATAAAATCGGCCAGAAGTCCGCAAACCTGTTTCCTCGGCATTCCCGAAAGGCGGGCACATTGGCTCAGCGTCAGTTCTCCCTTCTTCCCCAACAGATCCAGCAGATACCGCTCACGGTCAGTATAGGCCATAACCGACCGTTCTTTCACGCCCTCCTTCCAAACCGACAGATGGACAGGAGAAGCCAGAATATTCTCGTCGGCAATCCGGACATAAGCCCACGGCCTGTTATTTTCGTCAAGAGCATATACCGGTTTGGCGCCGCTTTCAGAGATGACAACTTCCAGCACATCCTTTCCGTCCACGTTGTACACATGATTCTCAAGCATCAGCGGCGGCCTGCAATAAACCGAAGCCGCAGCCTCAACCATATAGATTTCTTCTTCAGAGCGTACACCGGCAATCTTTCCGTTGTCTTTCACCCCAACAAGCAGGCGGCCGCCTTCCGTGTTGGCAAAGGCAGACAGACTTTTTGCAATCTTCCTTATGTCCGAAATGGCAAATTTAAAATCCTGATGTATATGTTCTCCCTCAGCAACCAGCTTCCGAATATAATCAGCATCTGTCATCGGTTTCATAAAGGAGAATCAGTCACAATGTTTATGCGTCATGATATCCAGCACCATCTTGTCTGTTTCATTCATGCCTTTCGAGCCAATCTGGGTCAAATTGCGGATACTCAAATCAACGTCATTTTCAATAATTCCTTCTACGGAACTTACACACTTTCCTTCCATTGCGAGTATCGCCGAGAATACAGCCGTAGCCACTCCGCTGGTCACCTTCAGCGCACAGCTCGGCTTGGCCCCGTCGCAAATCATTCCGGTCAGATTGGCTATCATGTTCTGAACAGCATCTGCCACCTGATCATAGCCTCCACCCATGAGATAGGTGATGCCGCAACTGCTTCCTGTCGCAGCAACCACACATCCGCACAAGGCGGAAAGTTTTCCCAGATTCTGCTTGATATAGATAGCGGTCAGGTGGCTAAGCGTAAGCGCCCGAATCAATTCCTCTTCCGACTTGCAGTTATCTTCCGCATAAACCACCACCGGAAGCGTTGCAGCGATGCCCTGATTGCCGCTGCCGGAATTGCTCATCACCGGAATCATGGCACCGGCCATACGCGCATCACAGGCGGCTGACGTATACGAAAGGATATGAGTGAAGGTATTATTTCCCAGAACATTCTGTTCGCTGGGACTATAGCGCAGCGTTTTTCCCAATTCATGCCCATAACTTCCGTTGAAAGAACGTTCGGCAGCAGCCTTGTTGAGATTCCTGGCTTCGAGTATAAAACGAATTTCCTCAAGCGGAGCAGTCGTTGCAAAGTCAAAGACCTTGCGCATGTTCAGATCCACTTCGCCCACTTCCGCTTCACGCTTGCAAGCCGGCCTCGTGTCGAGCAGAACTTCTCCATTCTTTTCCAAATAAACAAAATTCGTATGCCCTCCGCTGATGACAGCAGTCACTGACCCGCTTTCACCTTTACAGACCACCTCAATATAAAGCTTTTCCTCAATATTCTCCTTCAAAGAGATATGGACGGCATTCGAAGCAATCAATTCCTTGCCTTTTTCCACATCTTCCGGACCGGAATCTTTCAGCACTTCCAGCCCGTATGCAGACTTGCCGGCAATGGCACCCAAGGCTATGGCTATGGGCAGGCCAATCATATCCGTACCCGGGATTCCCACACCCATCGCATTCTTCAGGATATTGGCACTCAAACAGGCATCAATCTCTGTCGGACACGTTCCCAGCGTTTCGGTTGCCTTAGCTGTGCAGAGAGCCACCGCAACAGGCTCCGTACAGCCGATTGCGGGAACAACCTCTCTGTGTATCAGCGCTATGATCTGTTCTCTTTCGCTTTTTGGAATCATCACCTTACTTCTTATAGTTCTTCAATCCGGTTTCCAGGAAGTCCACATACCTGTCAATGTCTTCATCATACGAATAAGACTTGTTCAGCGGCATCCCTTCATTGTCGAGCAAAACATAAAACGGCTGGGCATTCGCTCCGAATTTGGAACGCTGCAAATAGCTCCATTTATCGCCCACGGTGCGAAGCGTGCGTTCCGTCCCGTTTTCTGTAACCTTGATCGGCTCGGGTAACTTGTCCTTTTCGTCCACATACAAAGTGATCAGCACATAATCTTCATTGAGCAACTTGCTCACCTTCGGATCCGTCCACACAGCAAGTTCCATTTTGCGGCAGTTCACGCAGCCATACCCTGTAAAGTCAATCATCACCGGCTTTCCCTGCTGGCGCGCATACTCCATTCCCGCCTCATAGTCGTAAAACTTAGCATGCACTTCATTCTTATACAAATTGAAATCCTGCGTCTGCATGGGAGGAGCAAAAGCACTCACGGCCTTTAGCGGAGCGCCCCAAAGCCCGGGCACCATATAAACAGCAAACGCCAGCGAAATCAATGCGAGGAAGAAGCGGGGCACGCTGACCTTTGTTTCGTCATCATCGTGCGGGAACTTGATTTTTCCCAGCAGATACAGCCCCAGCAAAGCGAAAATGACAATCCACAAAGCAAGGAATGTTTCGCGGTCGAGAATCCTCCAGCCGTAAGCCAAGTCGGCAACAGACAAGAACTTCAGCGCAAAGGCCAGTTCAAGGAAGCCAAGCACGACTTTGATGACATTCATCCAGCCTCCCGATTTCGGCATTGACTTCAGCCACGACGGGAAGAGTGCAAACAAAGTAAACGGCAGGGCAAGCGCAATGGCAAATCCAAGCATTCCAAGAGCAGGGGCTATCACGCTGTTCGTTGTTGACACTTCAACCAGAAGGAAACCGATGATCGGTCCTGTACAGGAGAATGAAACCAGCGACAAGGTAAATGCCATAAGGAATATGCTCAACAGGCCGGTAGTCTGTTCCGCCTTGCTGTCGACGGCATTGCTCCATTTCGAAGGCAGGGTGATTTCGAACGCCCCGAAAAACGATGCGGCAAACACAACCAGCATCAGGAAGAAAAAGATATTGAAAACCGCACTTGTCGACAAATCATTCAACGCGCTGGCCCCGAAGATCAGTGTAATGGCAAGTCCCAAGGCCACATAAATAACTACAATGGAAGCACCGTATGTGATGGCATCGCGAATGCCTTTCCTCTTGTCCTTCGTGCGTTTCAAAAAGAAGCTCACCGTCATCGGTATGATAGGCCACACGCAGGGAGTAAACAGAGCCAGAAGACCGCCTACAAACCCGGCAAAGAAAATATAAAGCCACGAATAAGATTCCTGACTCACCTGCTCGCCGTAACCGCGCAGTTCATTGATGACCGGTTTCCAGTAATCGTTCCCGGCATCCGGCCGGACAGCGGGAGTCAGCGGTATCAGGGGAATCTGAGCGGCAACCGCCGTATCTTTCTGCTCTTCCTCAGAAGCAGCAGGCACACTCCTGCCCTCCGCCTTCCCGGCAAACGAAAAGTCCACATTGGTAGGAGGCAGGCAGTTTTCATCGTTGCAGGCACCGAATTGCAGAAACCCCTTCACATCGTAAGCTCCGCCTTTCAGCTTGAGCTTCTGCGCAAAGACAGCCTTGCTTCCTTCAAAATACTTCACCTGCATTCCGAAAATAGGATCCATCTTTTCAACCACTTTCCCTCTCGGCTCAAGTTTCCCAGCAAGTTCGGCGCCCGAAATCTGGTCAAGATTGAAAGTGGCAGAGATAGGTCCTCCTTCCGGCAAATCGGTCGAGTAGACATGCCATCCGGCTTCTATCGTCCCGGTAAAGACTATTTCTGCCTCATTCTCCGAAAGCGCCTTCCATTCTGTCTTGAACTTTACAGGCTCCTGAATCTGGGCCACCATCTGCAGACAGCAAATGACCGCCAGAAAACAGCCAACAAATAACCTTCTTCCCATAATTATTTTCTATTTTTATTTCCAACTGATTTTTCAGACGCAAAGATACAACTTTTAGCAAGACCATAATGTCAAACCTCAATCTTTTATCACCGCTTCCAACAGGCAGAAACGAAGCGATGCCTGCCAGAAAACAAATTCTCCGCAGAAGCTAGACAAAAAACATGCGCTGAAGAAGCTATCTCCAGCCTGAAGACATGCATCTCCAAGTTAGAGATATGCATCTTTAGTCTAGAGATTTGTATCTTCTGGCTGAAGATACAGTTTTTTTTTTGCGGAAAACCGCCATTTTCCCGGAGCTTTCTGCCGCTTTCTCAGGATTCACACTTTTCATATTTCAATGGCAGGCCATAACCTCTGATCCCCCATTCCCCTTTGTCCTTTACAAATACAAAAAGCGAGGCTATAGACCTCGCTTTTTGTACGCCCGTGGGGAGTCGAACCCCAATCGAAGGAACCGGAATCCTTTATTCTATCCATTGAACTACGGGCGCAAAAGACATCTTTTTCAAATGCGGAACAAAAGTACAATTATTCGCGCTTATCTCCTAATTTTTTCACAAAAATATTTTTTCCTGCGTCAGAACTGGAAATAAATGAAAGGCTGGATGTCACTGCTTTTCACCTGAATAACAAGATAAATCAAAGCAACCAGCACCAAAGCCTGTGCCAAAAGAGGCAGGCGGGTCATTCCACGTCCGCACGCATTCTGCCAACTGTCAGGACACCAGTGCAGCGCAAAGCCCACTCCCATCAGCACAAAAACCTGCCAATATCCGGCGACAAGCTGCATGAAGAGCTCAGCATGGAACGCCGTAAAAATCTGACGTATCATCACGGTAGATGCCTCAAATGTGGAATTGCGGAAAAAAATCCAGCAGAAACACACGAAATGAAACGTAATAACTACGGCAAAAAAACGCCGGAGCCCCGAACTGCGGTAGTTTTTCGGACGTCCCAATACACTGCGGAAATATTTGTGTACAGCCAAAGCAGCCCCATGAAGGCCTCCCCATACAATGAAATTCCACGACGCGCCGTGCCACAGACCGCCCAGCAGCATGGTCAGCATCAAATTGACATAAGTGCGGATTTTTCCTTTCCGGTTCCCTCCCAATGAAATATACAGGTAGTCCCTCAGCCAGGTAGAAAGTGATATATGCCAGCGGTGCCAGAAATCGGTCACGCTTTCAGCCTTGTAGGGGGAGTTGAAGTTCAGAGGAAAATGAAAGCCCAACAGCAACGCCAGACCGATAGCCATATCACTGTAGCCGGAAAAGTCGCAATAAATCTGAAGGGCATAGCCATAAACGCCGAAAAGGTTCTCCAGACCCGAATAAAGTCCCGGATTGTCAAAAATGCGTTCCACAAAATTGATGCTGATATAGTCAGAAATAACAGCCTTCTTGAACAATCCGCTCACAATGAAAAAGATTCCCTGCCCGAACATCTCAGAAGAAACAAACAGCGGACGGCGAATCTGAGGAACAAAATCACGGGCACGGACAATCGGCCCTGCCACCAGCTGCGGGAAAAATGACACATAGAACGCATAGTCCAGCAGACTGGAGAGAGGCTTCAGCTCCCTGCGGTATACATCAAGCGTATAACTCAACGACTGAAAAGTGAAGAACGAAATCCCCACAGGCAGGAAAATGTCAAGAGGGGTGAAAGTTCCGTTCCAAAGAGGAGCCAGCATCTCATAGAAAAAGTTCGTATACTTGAAATAGCAGAGCAGCCCGAGATTGATGCACAGGCTGGTGACGACAAGCAACTTGCGCTTCCAGGGAGTTTCCGTACGCTCCATACGGTGCGCAAGCAGAAAGTCAGACACCGTAACGATGCCCAGCAGATAAAAATAAACTCCGCTGCTCTTATAATAGAAATAATAAGAAAACAACGTCACAAACAGCAGGCGTGCCGTCGTTTTATGACGCAACAGCACATAAACCAGGCTGAATCCTAAAAAAAGGAAAAGGAAAAGTCCGCTGTTAAATATCATCGGCTGGTGCGGATCATACGTAAGCACGCCGGCCACCTTGCTCCAGTCAATGCCCATCTCCTCCCAATTGAGTTTCCACATAATCGTTATACGCTTTTATAATTGCTTCATGTAATAATAATCCCTGCAGCCTATAGCCGTCGGCCGTAAAATGAATTTTATCCCGCTGGTAATAATGGCCGGCATTCCAATTCCGGCAGGCGAAGCTTTTTCCGCCCACAATGTCATAAAGGTCCCAGATGGCAAGTCCGTGAGAAGCAGCGTACTCCTTCTGCGTCTGCACAACCAGAGAAGTGCGGGGATTGACCACCCGCGGCCCGCGGCGACCGTTCCTGACATAAGCTCCCGGAGGAGTGGTAAGCAAAAACGCCGCATCCGGACATTCCCGACGAATCTGCGACAGCAATGAATCCATGCTTGCCCGGTGCTCAGACGGAGAATAACGCCGCCCATGAGCTTCGTTCGTTCCGAAAGAGAGGATGACCAGATCCGGATGAAGGCCTGCAACCTCACGGATGTTTCCGGGAGTGGAGAAGGTAGAACAGGTGCTGCCGTTCACTCCCAGGATATGATAGACTATGCCGGGAGCCCCGGTTTCATGCGCCAGACCCGAAGAACCGTAAGTCACTTTCATGTCAAGCACAGCATCTCCTCCGAAATCTTCCTCCAGAAGCTTGCGTACGACATAGGGATAAATGTGACCGCGCACATGGGAATCGCCGATATGCACAATGCGTACCGGGGCATTCATTTGCGAAATCTTCTTCCACAACGGAAACAGTTCTTTCTTCGGATCAGAAATCCGGTTTTCAAGCGTTTCCCTGAATGCTGAAGGCATCGAGCCGGCAACCGGAATATATTTCATCAGCCGCTGCATCGCAAAACTTCCGTATACCGGACCCGAATTGCGGTCACGCGGAGGAAGCTGAGGCAACGAGTCTTGCGCCTGCAACGAAGGGCATACGCACATCAGGCACGCCAGCAGACAAGCAATGCATATCCTCCTATTCCGCTTCATAGGCCTTACGCTTTTCATATTGCTCCATTCCATACATCAACGCTTCGAACAAGATGCCTGCCAGGTGTTTGCCTCCATGGAAATTGATGTGGGTATAATCATAATTCGCCATTGCGGGCTTGCTTTCAACCATTCTGACCATGCTTCCTTCGCCCCCCATCGCATCATACATATTCCAGAACGCCACTTTGGTTTCTGCCGCCAGCAATTGCTGGTAGCGGATAAGGCTTTTCACCTCAGGCATTGTACGCAAATTGCCGTTTTCATCCTTCGATTCCCGATCTCCTACTCCCACAATCAAAACAGAAGCTTGTGGAAACGCCTGCTTCAGGTAGTTGACCACCCGTGTCATGGCATCCTTATAATAAGCATAATTCGTCAGTCCTCCGGAAGCCACGTTCAAACCGTATTGGAGAACGATCAGGTCGTATGTCCTCAAGGAGGCATATTGCCTCAGCAACGGAGCAGGAATGCCTCCCAACTGCTGGCCGCTGCTCCCCCGCGTGCTGAAGTTGTCGAGAATGATGCCTTCTGAAGGATCCATCGTAACCGCATAGAAAACAGGTATCGAATCAAAACGCTCCACTGTCCAGCGCACAGTACCGATGCGCCCGTTTACCGACAGCTTGCGCAATCCTTCTTGGCCAGCGACACGGAAACGCTGGGGTTCCGCCCCGTTTACCGAGGCGGCAATGCAAATGGAATCGGAAGCGACAAAATAGCAGGACGAAACGGATGAAGTATCTCCTTTCAATTCAACAAAAGCTCCGGGAGAAGGTATAAAATAATGGTTTGACAGATCCTGCAACGAACGGTCGAACCGGACAGAATCTGTGATCGAATGGCTGCCCCAACCGCCAAAAGACTGGCGGACGCTTCGGCGGAATCCGGCAATTCGGGTTGTTACAGGGACATAGCCAACTCCGCTTCCTCCGAAACGTTTTTGAAGCATTTTCCTCAGGTCACCGGTCAGAATATCCGCTTCGATAAAAGAATCGCCGAAATAAGCAATACGGACAGGCCTGCCCAAAGTCTGCCTGCCGGCAAGCGCTTCATAAAAATGAGCCATACCATGCCCCGTTGAGTCTGCATAGTCTTCTATGCACACCATGCCATCCTTGCAGGTATCCACAAAAGCCGGCTTGACCGGAGGAGGAAGCGGCAAGGTATCCGAATCAGCGGGCAATACCTTGTCGACGCGAATGTCAGAAAGCAAGTCTACCTTACGCAAAGGCTTCCCTCCCACCGACATGGGAGGAAGAAAATGAAGGACAAACAATCCCGACACAACCAGCAATGCCAGCAAAAATGTGGCAAGCAACTTATTTTTCATGACAAATCCATTCTATAAAAGCGCTGCAAAGATAGAGTAAATTTGGAAAGAAAGCATGAAGCAAACCGTTTTTTCGCAAAAAGAAAGGTTGCTTCCGGAAAAGCTCTCCGAAAGCAACCTTCAATATCAATTCAGTGCCGACAACCTGTCAACGGATAATCCCTAATTTCGAACTTTCTACAAATTCAATGATATGGTTGATTTCCTTGCTGTTGGGCACTTGCTCACGGATACGGATCAGCGCATCGTGCTGCGACGTATTCGCCTTGTAAAGAATGCGGTAAGCCTGCGCGATATGCTTGATCAAAGTTTCCGAGAAACCAGCACGCTCCAGCACAATCGTATTGATGCTGTAAAATTCAATCGGCTCGTGCGCAGCTACAATGTAAGGAGGAATATCCCTCACGAAACGGCAGCCGCCCTGAACCACTGCATAAGTGCCCAGGCGGGTGTTTCCCTGCATCAGCACATTCGACGTAAGAATCGAATAGTCTTCAATGATGCAATTGCCGGAAACTTGCGATCCGTTTCCGATGATGCAGCTATTACCTACTTGCACGTCATGCGACAAGCGCGCTCCGGTCATGATAAAGTTTCCGTTACCGACCACCGTATCATGCCCTTTATGCGTACCACGGATTATCACTGCGTTCTCTCGAATCACGTTGTTGTTTCCTACATACGCGCAAGTGTCCTCACCCGTATAAGTGAAATCTTGCGGAACGGCAGCTACCACCGCACCCTGATAAACGGTATTTCCGTTTCCCATACGCGCTCCGCTCATCAGGCTGGCATAAGGCATGATCACATTGTCGTCGCCTATCTCAACATTCTTGTCGATATAGGCAAACGGATGAACGGTGACGTTTTTTCCGATCTTTGCAGACGGATCAACATAAGCTAAAGGGCTAATCATAGTCATACACAATTATTTTAAGGTTAAATTAATTTCTACCGCCGCCCAATGCACTGTACAAGGAAACCACGGCCTGTATACGCTGCATATTGTCTGAAACTTCAGTCAACTGGGCACTCAGCAGACTTTGCTGTGCTGTCAGAATCTCCAGGTAAGTAGCATCACCGCTCTGGAACAAAGCCTTCGTATAAGTCACTGCCTTATCCAGCTGATCTACCTGCTGGCGATCCTGCTCCAGCTTCTTGTCTTGCGTATCATACAGACGCAAAGCGTTGCTCACTTCCTGTCCAGCTTCCAGAATTGTCTGCTGGTAGTTCATCTGCGCAATCTTCTCTTCAGCCTTCGACACCTTCAAATTAGCAATAAGCTGTCCGCGATTGAAGATAGGCTGCGCCAGCGAAGCCACAGCACTTAATATAGCCTTTCCGGGATTGACAATCGAACTTCCGGCACTGTTGGTCCATCCGGCCGTACCGCTGATTGTAATGCTCGGATAAAAAGCAGAACGTGCCTGATGTGTAGTATAATAAGCGCTTGCCAGAGTCATTTCGGCAACTTTCACATCCGGACGGTTTTCCAGCAACTGCAAGGGAACTCCTACCATGAGTTCATCCGGCATTACCTGTTCCTCCAGTGTGCTTCGGTCAATCTGCTGGGGAGTCTTTGCCAGCAAGATGCAAAGCGAATTTTCAGTTTCGCGCACCTGACGCTGCAAGTCCAGCAAAGAAGCCTGCACCTGATGATAAGCAGCGCGAATCTGTGCTACTCCTGCTTCGGTAGTCATGCCGGCAATCTTCATCGCTTCCATCGTACGTACATTCTCCTTGTATATAGCTACCGTTTCAGAAGTGATCTGCACTTGACGGTCAAGCATCAGCAGCGAGTAGTATGTATTGGCAATGCCGCAAATAATCTGCGAACGGACAGACTGCTGAGTATACTGGCTCTGCAAATAAGCCGCACGCTGTCCGCGTTTCGCATTCAGCAACTTTCCGAACAGATCGATTTCCCAGCTTGCGGCAACCGGAATCTGATACGTCTGGCTTGGCTTCATCTTGTCAAAACTGCTCAACGTTCCCTGCGGAGCAAAGTTTATGGAAGGCAAATAAGACAGTTTGGCTGCGGTAAGCATCGCTTTCGCCTCTTCCACACGGAGAATGGCGGCCTGCAAATCCACATTGCCGGCAAGTCCTTCCTCTATCAAAGCCTGCAGTTTCGGATCACGGAACACTTCCTTCCACGGAAGATTACCCATATTCGCCGTATCGGTAACAGCCAGCGTGTCCGTTTCTGATACCGGGTCACGATAGATGCCTGAAGCATCTATCGTTTCCGGACGATCATAAGCTCTGTAGATGTGGCAGCTGCTCATCATAGCAGCTACACACATCATTCCTATTATCTGTTTCTTCATTATTGTCTTGTCATTTAGCGTTTATTAGGAGTATACTGTTCTATTTCTGCTTCCACTTCACTTTCGTCCAAGCTATCCCATTCCATCGGTTTAACCTTTTCCTGCAGCCACTGGAATATCACGAACAGCACAGGCACAATGAAAATCTGGAATATCATGCCGATCAACATACCACCGATAGCGGATGCACCCAGCGTACGGTTACCATGAGCACCTACGCCAAAGGCAAACATCAACGGAAGCAAACCGATAATCATCGCCAATGATGTCATCAGAATCGGACGCAAACGGGCTGAAGCTCCGAGGACGGCGGCCCACGAAATGCTCATGCCTTGCTTGCGGCGGTCAAGGGCAAATTCTACGATCAAAATCGCATTCTTAGCCAACAGACCCATCAACATGATCAATGCAATCTGCATATAAATATCGTTCGACATGGTTCCCAATATCATCTTCAATGCCGGAATGCTTCCCAAAGCAGAGAAGCCGTTCACAAACAGGAAGCTTCCCAACAGACCGCAAGGTATTGAAAGCAATACGGCCAACGGCAGCAGGTAGCTTTCGTACTGAGCACTCAACAGCAAGTAAACGAACACAAGACACAATACAAAGATAATTCCCGTTGTATTTGTTGTCTGCGCTTCCTCACGCGCCATACCTCCCAATTCGTAACCGAAGCCGGCAGGCAAATCCTGATCTGCAACCTCAGCTATAGCCTGAAGAGCCTGTCCTGAAGAATATCCGGCTGCCGGAGATACCATCACCTGAATAGAAGTATACAGGTTGAAACGGCTGATCACATCCGGACCGTAGATTTTCTTCATCGAAACGAACTGTGAAATTGGAGCCATCTCACCGTCACTTCCGCGCACCTTAATGCTGTTCAACGACTCAAGATTCTTCGTTGCGTCCGGTTCTGCCTGAATCATAACACGGTACATCTTACCGAAGCTGTTGAAGTTGGAAGCGTAGATACCTCCGAAGTAGCCCTGCATCGTCGTCAAAATGTCGCTCGGACTGATACCAGCTTTTTTACAAGCGGCAGCGTCGATATCCATCTGATACTGCGGGAAACTCGGGTTGAAGTTCGTTGATGCAGAATTGATTTCCGGACGCTTCTGCAATGCGGCAATGTAGTCGTTTACAACCTGGAAGAAATGATCCAGGCTACCTCCGGTCTTGTCCTGCATATTCAACTCGATATCGGTCGAAATAGAGTAACCCGGAATCATAGGAGGCGCAAAGAACAATACCTGTGCATCCTTGAACAACTTCTGCGAACGCATAAACAATGATGCAACCACGATGTCAGAACTTTGCTGTGTTGTACGCTCTTCCCAGTCTTTCAACTTGATAATGATAGATCCGTAAGAAGGACCTTGTCCGCTACCGATGAAACTGAATCCGGAAATCACCGTGCGCGACTGAACAGCCGGGTCCGCTGCAATCAAGCTGTCAACTTTAGTCAGCACTTCCTGAGCACGTTCCTGCGAAGTGCCCGGGGGCAAAGTCACAGAACCCATAATCGTACCCGTATCTTCATTCGGAACCATACCGGTAGGCGTAATGCTCATGAATACAACCAAAAGCGCAATCGCCCCGGCAACCAGACCCATTGACAGCCAACGCTTATGGATAAATGCAACGACACGTTTCTTGTATTTTGCCAGCAACGAGTTATACGACTTGTTGAACGAATCCTTGAACTTGTCAGTAGTCATTCCCGCAAAAGCCAGAACACTGATTACAATCATCACAATGCAGAGTACCGGATGTTCGCTAAAGCTGAAGAGCCCGAAAATCATACCCAAAATAGCAATAATCGTAAAGAGGATGACAATCTTCGGATTCATCCACCGTCCAAGAGCATCTGCATATCGGGCCACAAGAATCTTACGCGATTCCTTGTAAGCCGTACCCATACGTTCCTTCAGTGTAGCTTCGGAGTTATGCGGCTTCAAGAACAAAGCACACAAAGCCGGAGAAAGTGTCAAAGCGTTCAATGCCGAGAAACCGATGGCAATCGCCATAGTCAAACCGAACTGGCGATAGAAAGTACCCGCCGTACCACTCATGAAACTTACCGGAATGAATACGGACATCATCACCAGCGTAATGGAGACAATGGCACTGCCCAATTCACTCATAGCGTCAATAGAAGCTTCACGAGCCGACTTGTAACCTTGGTCCAACTTGGCATGAACCCCCTCGACGACGACTATGGCATCATCGACGACTATGGCAATGGCAAGCACCATCGCTGACAGAGTCAGCAAGTTGATACTAAATCCAATAAGTGTCAAGGCAAAGAAAGTTGCGATCAATGCAACCGGAATAGCAATCGCCGGAATCAGCGTAGACCGCATATCCTGCAAGAAGATATATACCACGATAAACACAAGGATAAACGCCTCAATCAGCGTTTTCACCACTTCGTGGATAGAAGCGAACAAGAAGTCATTGGCACTCTGCGCAATATTGATACCCAAACCTTCCGGCAGATTCTTCTCGTATTCGGCAAGCACCTTCTCCAGATTCTGAATGGTTTCGGTAGCATTGGTTCCCGCCATCTGGTAAACGATACAAGACACAGCTTTATGACCGTTAACCGTATTGTTGAAGTTGTAGGTCAGACGTCCCAGCTCCATTTCAGCCACGTCCTTCAAACGCAACACTTCACCATTAGAAAGCGACTTGATGACAATATCACCAAATTCTGTTGTGCTCGACAAACGTCCCTTATAACGGATTGTGTATTGGAAAGACTGATTGCCGCGTTCACCGAACTGTCCCGGTGCAGCTTCAACGTTCTGCTCTGCCAAAACACCTGTGATATCGCTTGGCACCAACTTGTATTGCGCCATCACATCCGGCTTCAACCAAATACGCATAGAGTAGTCAGTACCCATCACATTGGCATCACCTACACCGCTTACACGCTTGATTTCCGGAATCAGGTTGATACTTGCGTAGTTTTCGAGGAACTCGATATTGTATTTGTCTTCCTTGTCATACACCGAGAATACCATCAGCATCGAAGTCTGACGCTTCTGGGTTGTCACCCCGACCTGAGTAACTTCGGCAGGCAGCAAACCCTGCGCCTGGGTTACACGGTTCTGTACGTTGACCTGTGCCATATCCGGGTCAGTTCCCTGATTAAAATATACAGTGATACGTGCCGAACCGTTGTTTGTTGCCGTAGACTGCATATACATCATGTTTTCCACACCGTTAATCTGGTCTTCCAGCGGAGAGATAACTGAATTCAGCACAGCCTGCGCATTGGCACCTGTATAAGTCGCACTTACCGAAACGGTAGGCGGCGCAATGTCCGGATACTGGGTAATCGGCAGCGTTGCCAGACCGATAAAGCCCAAGATTACCAACAAGATTGAAATAACGGTTGATAATACCGGACGGTTAATAAATCTATCTAGTTTCATTCTGTTCTATACCTATTATATTATATAAAGATATTTCATATCTGATCAATTAAACGCCGTAGCCAGATTGCCTTCCTTCTGGTCCTTCAAAGCCTGACGGTATTTGGCTTCCTTCTGAGCGGGAGTAATCGGAGTGATCTTCATGCCGTCGTTCAGACGAGTTACACCTTCCACGGCAATCTTGTCGCCCGACTTCAGACCGCCAAGAACGATATAGCTTTTGCCGTCATTCAAATTAGAAATCTGAATTTCGGTATACTTGACCGTACTGTCCGGCTGAAGAACATAAACGAACTTCTTGTCTTGGATTTCAACCGTTGCCGACTGAGGAACCAAAAGCACATTTTCCATTGTGTAAGGGAACACAACATTCGCCATACCTCCGCTTCGGAGCACATTGCTCTTGTTGGGGAAGATAGCGCGCATGCTCACAGAACCAGTAGTCTGATCAATGACACCGCTCACAGCATCAACTTTTCCTTTTTCACTATACATGCTTCCGTCCGCCAGTTCCAACTGCACCGCCGGCATTTTTTCCAACTGCTCTTTCAGTGTACCGCCGGCTTTCGTCAGTGCCAGAAGCTCTTTCTCTGTCAGCGAAAAATAAACATACATATCACCGATCTGAGAAACCGTAGTCAACGGCTCCGCAACAGAGGGGCTGACCAAAGCTCCGATACGATAAGGGAAAGTACCGATTACACCGTCTGAAGGACTCGTCACTGTACAGAAGCCCAGGTTCTGCTTGGCAGCCGTATAAGAGGCTTCAGCCTGTGCAAGGCTGGCCTTAGCTGTCAGCAAATTATTGACAGCAGTCTGATACTCAAAATCACTGATGATTTTCTGCTCGTGAAGCATCCGCTTGTTAGCTTCTGTTTCTGTTAAAGTTTTTAAATTAGCTTTGGCAGATTCAACTCCAGCCGCAGCCTGATCAAAAGCTGCCTTGTATTGAGTCGGATCAATCTGGAACAAAGCCTGTCCCTTATGTACAGTCGCACCTTCGTCAACACACAACTTCACAATAAAGCCACTCACCTGAGGACGGATCTCAATGTCCTGTAAACCTCTGATAGTAGCCGGGTACCGTTTGGCCTGCTCACTGGAAGTAGACTGTACTTCCTGCACTGCAAACTGGTCGTCACCCATCGTTCCGCCTTGACTTCCGCAAGCGGTTAACATTGATATCCCCACTGCGAACAGGGCTATCCGGCTAAAAGAAAAACTCTTGTTTCTTTTCATTTCCATATTATCCATCTTATAAAAATTAATGTTTTACCTTAAATAAATTAGAAGTTTTTCATATATACACATCTTTTTCAGTCTGCAAATATAGGAAAAAATCGGTGTGGGGAAATCTTAATTAACTAAGAATAACCATAAAACGAAGTTTGTGCGATTTTATCTGACCAACTGGCAAATTTAACCGACCAACAAATTAACAAACACAATCAATTTGCAGAAATTAAATATAAAAAATCTTCTATTTGTCATTTTATTTCTACATTTGCGTGCATTTCATTTTTGAAACTTACCAAATTCATTATAAGTATGACAAAAATTACTAGAGAAGCCGCCCTGCTCTATCACTCGCAGGGCAAACCGGGAAAGATCGAAGTCGTCCCGACCAAGCCTTACCGAACACAAACCGATTTATCATTGGCCTACTCCCCCGGAGTAGCTGAACCTTGCCTGGAGATCCAGAAAAATCAAGAAACTGCATACGACTATACAGACAAAGGGAATCTGGTTGCCGTAATTTCAAACGGTACAGCCGTGCTTGGACTGGGCGATATCGGCGCACTGAGCGGCAAGCCGGTAATGGAAGGTAAAGGGCTGCTTTTCAAAATATATGCCGGCATTGACGTGTTCGACATTGAAGTAAACGAAAAAGACCCGGACAAATTCATTGAGGCGGTCAAAGCCATCGCTCCAACCTTCGGCGGAATCAACCTCGAAGATATCAAGGCCCCCGAATGCTTCAAGATCGAAGAACGTTTGAAAGAAGAACTGGACATCCCGGTAATGCACGATGACCAGCACGGAACCGCAATCATTTCAAGCGCAGGTCTTCTGAATGCGCTCGAAGTGGCAGGGAAAAAGATTGAAGATGTGAAGATTGTCGTAAACGGCGCAGGAGCCTCGGCTGTTTCCTGCACGAAACTTTACATTTCACTTGGTGCCCGCCTGGAAAACATCGTAATGCTCGACAGCAAAGGAGTCATTTCAAAACAGCGCACCGACCTGAACGAACAAAAGAAATACTTCGCAACCGACCGTACAGACATCCATACATTAGCCGAAGCTATCAGGGGTGCAGACGTATTCCTCGGCCTTTCAAAAGGAAACGTACTGTCACAGGATATGGTGCGCAGCATGGCCGAAAATCCGATCGTATTTGCCCTGGCAAACCCGACACCGGAAATCTCCTATGAAGATGCCATGGCTTCCCGTCCGGATGTACTGATGGCTACCGGACGTTCGGATTATCCCAACCAGATCAACAACGTGATCGGATTCCCATACATCTTCAGGGGCGCACTGGACACCCGTGCAACCGCCATCAATGAAGCGATGAAACTGGCTGCTGTACGTGCTATCGCAGGACTTGCCAAGCAACCAGTTCCTGACGTAGTCAATGCGGCCTACCATGTAAACAACCTGACTTTCGGACACGACTATTTCATACCGAAACCGGTCGACCCGCGCCTGATTACAGAAGTGTCCATGGCTGTAGCCAGAGCTGCAATGGAATCTGGAGTGGCCCGCAAGCAAATCACCGACTGGGATGAATACAGAAACCACTTGAAGGAACTGATGGGACAAGAAAACAAACTGACCCGCCAGTTATATGAAACGGCACGGCGCGACCCGCAACGTGTGGTATTTGCCGAAGGCATTCACCCGAATATGCTGAGAGCCGCCGTATTAGCCAAATCAGAAGGACTCTGCCATCCGATTCTTCTAGGAAATGAAGAACGTATCGAAAAGCTCGCTAAAGAACTAGAGCTGAGTCTGGAAGGAATCGAAATCGTCAATCTCCGCCATGACCGCGAGGCAGAACGCCGCGAACGATATGCACGCATCCTCAGCGAAAAACGCGCCCGCGAAGGAGCAAACTACCAGGAAGCCAACGACAAGATGTTCGAGCGCAACTATTTCGGCATGATGATGGTAGAAACAGGCGAAGCTGACGCCTTCGTAACCGGACTGTATACCAAATATACCAATACAATCAAGGTGGCCAAAGAAGTGATTGGCATTCAGCCGGGCTACAAGCACTTCGGAACCATGCATATCCTCAATTCCAAACAAGGCACTTACTTCATCGCTGATACCTTGATCAACCGCCATCCGGATACTGATGCGCTGATCGACATTGCAAAACTGTCGGCCAAGGCCGTACGCTTCTTCAACCAGGAGCCGATTATGGCCATGCTGTCATACTCCAACTTCGGTTCTGATCAGGAAGGAAGCCCCGCTAAAGTACACGAAGCCGTTGCCTACATGCAGAAAGAATATCCGGAATTGGCTATTGATGGCGAAATGCAAGTGAAATTCGCCCTTAACAATGCGCTGCGTGACGAAAAATATCCGTTCACACGTCTGAAAGGAAAAGATGTCAATACACTGGTATTCCCGAACCTGACCTCAGCAAACGCAACTTACCAGCTGATTCAGGGAATGAGCGAAACAGAAGTAATCGGACCGATCCAGATGGGACTGAACAAACCGATCCACTTCACCGACATCGAAAGTTCTGTGCGCGATATCGTCAACATCACAGCCATTGCATGTATTGATGCCATCGTAGCAAAAAAACTGAAAGAAAACGAATAAACGCCAATCAGGCTGATTGAATCAGGACACAGAGCCGCAGAGCCACAGAATCTTGACCGCAAACATCTGTGACAATGCGCCTCTGTGTTCGTTTTTTATTACACTTCACCTTTTAAAAACTATGCGAAAACCTCTCAACAATGCACAATGCATCACGCTGACCCTCCTTTGGGCAGCTCTCTGCTTCATCGTACTCACCTCTGCACCGAAAATTGACGGACCGCTGACAGTTATGCTCATCATATCCGGAGCACTTGTGTTTATCCCTATCATAAAGTCTATAAAAAGCAGGAACAAATAATCACTTAGGCACAATAAACACAGCAAACAAGTTAAATTGATATTTTTCCATCATTTTTATTTATCAATTGTTGCATAAATCAAAAAAAAGATATACTTTTGGCACATCAAATAACAAACAGCGACTGATTAGAAAAGAAAACTAACCAATAATAAATAACGATAATCTTTTTGACTTATGAATGCAGCTAAAGTATTGGAAGATCTGAAAAGAAGATTTCCGAACGAACCTGAATACCATCAGGCGGTAGAAGAAGTGTTGGGAACAATAGAAGAAGAATACAACAAGCACCCTGAATTCGACAAAGTAAACCTTATCGAGCGTCTGTGCATTCCCGACCGTGTATACCAGTTCCGTGTAACATGGATGGATGACAAAGGCAATATTCAGACCAACATGGGTTACCGTGTACAGCATAACAACGCAATCGGCCCGTACAAAGGCGGTATCCGTTTCCACAGCTCTGTAAATCTGGGTATTCTGAAATTCCTTGCTTTCGAACAGACTTTCAAGAACTCGCTGACCACCCTTCCGATGGGAGGAGGAAAAGGCGGTTCCGACTTCTCTCCGAGAGGCAAATCAAATGCAGAAGTAATGCGTTTCTGCCAGGCTTTCATGCTGGAATTGTGGCGTCATATCGGTCCCGAAACTGATGTACCTGCCGGTGATATAGGTGTAGGCGGACGTGAAGTCGGCTATATGTTTGGCATGTACAAGAAGCTGACCCGCGAATTCAGCGGTGTACTGACCGGAAAAGGACGCGAATTCGGAGGCTCTCTGATACGCCCGGAAGCAACTGGATATGGAAACATCTACTTCCTGCTTGAAATGCTGAAAACGCGCAATATAGACATCAAAGGCAAAACCTGCCTGGTATCCGGCTCGGGCAATGTGGCTCAGTACACTGCTGAAAAGCTGATCGAACTGGGAGCAAAAGTTGTTACCATGTCTGATTCCGACGGTTATATCTATGATCCGGACGGCATCGACCGCGAAAAGCTGGACTACATCATGGAATTGAAGAACCTGTATCGCGGACGCATCCGTGAATATGCAGAAAAATACGGCTGCAAGTATGTACCGGGCGCACGTCCCTGGAATGAAAAGGCTGACATCGCTCTTCCGTCTGCAACTCAGAACGAAATAAACGGAGATGATGCAAAAGCACTGGTAGCCAACGGTGTCTTCGCCGTTTCAGAAGGAGCCAACATGCCTTCTACTCCGGAAGCCATCCGTGTATTCCAGGATGCAAAGATTCTTTATGCTCCGGGAAAAGCGGCAAATGCCGGCGGCGTGTCAGTATCAGGTCTGGAAATGACCCAGAACTCAATCAAACTGAGCTGGAGCCAGGAAGAAGTGGATGAAAAACTGAAAAGCATCATGAAGAATATCCACGAAGCCTGCGTGAAGTACGGAACCGAACCCGACGGATACATCAACTACGTGAAGGGTGCCAACGTTGCCGGCTTTATGAAAGTTGCCAACGCAATGATGGCTCAAGGTATCGTATAAGCCCAGATTATTGTTCCGTAATCTAAATCACTCCCGGTTCTGTTTGCAGGCAGAACCGGGATTTTTTGTATATACATTTCCATATCTCATCCATTTACACTATTTTTGCACAAACCTTAATATGAAATAATCATGAGATACCTTGACCCCAAAGCAGACCTGACCTTCAAAAAAGTGTTCGGCGAACACCCCGACCTTATCAAAAGCTTGTTGAATGCCCTTCTTCCCTTTGAAACTCCTGAAGAAGAAATCAACGAGATAGAATATCTTACACCAGAGCTGGCTCCAGAAACGCCTTTAAAGAAAAACAGCATTGTCGATGTGAGATGCCGGGACAAACGCGGACGCCAGTTTATCGTTGAAATGCAGATGTTATGGTCGTCAGCTTTCATGCAAAGGGTACTGTTCAACGCATCCAAGGCTTATGTACGGCAGCTTGACGGCAAAGAAAAATACGAACTCCTCCAACCGGTATATTCGCTCAGCCTGGTAAACGAGGTATTTGCTCCCGACATAGAAGATTTCTACCACGATTATCGCATCGTACAAATACAGCATACGGACAGAATCATCGAAGGCCTGCGCTTTATATTCGTCGAACTGCCCAAATTCACTCCCCATACATACAGTGAAAAGAAAATGTATGTCTTGTGGCTGCGCTATCTAACAGAGATCAACGGAAAAACACGAGAAATACCGCAAGAATTACTGGACAATCCGGAAATCAAGAAAGCTGTGACTCTCCTTGAAGAATCGGCCTTCAGCGATGCCCAACTACTCGGATACGATGATTTTTGGGATGCGGTACGCGTAGAACAAACACTGGTCAGTGATGCCTTGCAAAAAGGAAAGCAAGAGGGCATACAGGAAGGCATGAAACAAGGCATGAAACAAGGCATACAGGAAGGCATGAAACAAGGCATACAGGAAGGTATGAAACAAGGAGAACGAAATAAAGAAGTACAAATAGCGAAAAAGCTCAAGGCGATGGGTATGGAAACAACACTCATCATACAGGCTACAGGGCTTACAGCCGATGAAATAGCCGAACTGTAGAACAAAGATGATAGTTACCCCGCAGCAGCCTTCCGACTTCTGCGGGGCAAACATCAGACGCTGCAAGAAACAGTCAATATGAATTTTCCAGACAATTACGCATTCATTCAGAGAATCGGAATGAAATGACATTGCATTTCCCTCCTTCAATCTTATCCAAAGTATAGTCACGGCTGAATCGTTCTCCATCTACATTCTGAAAAGTCAGGGTACATGCCGGCACTTTTCCCTCTTCATGATAAAAATAGAGATAATTCTCTTCACCGAACTGCTCATAATCCAAAATCACAGTCCGGTCATTATAGACAACCTCAAGTCTTGTATTTTCCGGGCTGAGATATTGGCTGAAAGCCTCATCCAATACAAACGACACGCCAAAATTATAGAGTGACGCTTCGACTGTCACGGTTTCAGGAATCTCACTTTCCTCAATGACAAATTCTTTTTCGCCGTAAAACACAGGCTCGCCCCAGTCTCCGTCTTCCAATGTCCGGTAGGTGGAATAGGCAGCGTTGTAGGCCTTAGCCGTATAAGTTCCGACAGGAAGTTTCATCCGCTCCGGAAGAGCTTCACCCGGCGCGACGGAAAGAAGTTTCTTTTCTCCCTCCCAAACCTCCACATACAACTCTTCTGCATCGGCTGCCGGCAAAGCACGGCTGTAAGGACTGTTTACATTTTCTACTTCTGCCACCACGCTTTTCAGGGAAAGATACCCATAAGCCTCCACCCCGGCAGAAAGTTCCTCTTTCTGGCAACCGGCCAGCAAAAAAAGTCCGAACAACAAATATAGAATATTCCGTTTCATCAGCAACACAATTTATTTATCGTAATTCAATTGGAAAGAATCCAGCCAGAACTGGCTGCCTATGAGATAAGCGTTCGTATATCCTTCCCAAAGACTGGCATCTCTAAACTTATTTTCCAGATGATCTTTGTCTTCCATTGTACCGGCCTTGAAAAGAATCTTCACATGCGAAACGGACAATTCTTTGGCCAAATCATTATAGACTATGTCAATCGTACGGGATGAATAATCAGCTACTGATTCACCGCTCTGAAGACGAGCCTCACCAACAACCGTCTCAACACCGTCCGTAACATTGAGCAAAACCGCCTCTATCAAGTACTCATCACCGTTATACGGAGATGCCTTATATGTAAAGCTCAACGAAGTGGGACGTATATAAGCCTCTCTTGCACTTATCACATCAGTGGAAGCATCATAATTTCCTACACAAACAATACCTGAGGATATATTATAGATTACACTTCCGGACTTGTTTCCAAAATTGCAAGTGTTTCCTTCTCCCCAGCCGATAACCGTCATATAAGCGACTGTGCTTCCATTCTCCTCCACAGGCAAAGTACTTGACTTCGACACATAAAAGGCGTTGACTCCACGGTCATGGCAAGTCAACTCATTCCGAGTACCAATCCAACCCCCATCAAAGACATACAACGGATTGTCTTTCTTGGGATACTTCATTGAATAGCCTTCATCGAAAGTTGAGTTCGGAACCATAAACGCTTCATAAGTCTTTACATCCACCACATCGGTCACATATTTTTTAAATTTTCCGCGCACCTGATAAGCTGTTCCCGGAGCGAGTCCTGCAATCAGACTGTCAGCGGAAGAAGTCCACGCTGTTCCGTTCATGCTATATTCATATGTCATCCCCTTACGGATCACATCCGCATCACCGTGAGCGACCTCCGTTGTAGCCGTGAACTGTTTTGTCCATGTGTTCCCCGGATAGACCATCAAGCTGAAGTCCGGCGCATGAGTCTGGATAGTATAAGTCTGTTCACCCTCCAGCGCACGATTGTTGGCCTTCACCTCATCCAAAGCAATGACATTAGACAGCACCTCGCCTTCCTTTCCGGACAGTCTCGCCACCAGAGAGCTAAAGTCCAATGATACCTCCTTCTCCCCGACAGAAGGAAGCGCAACGCCCGCACCGGTCAGTGCAGCCCGTGTCTCTTCCGTCAGTTCAGACAAGACATAAGTTCCGTTCAAGGTCTGATAGGTCTCGTCGTCAAAATCGAGTGTAAATTTCAGTTCCTGCAATGGAGAAGAAAGCTTGAAGTCAAACCTGACATCCGGAGTTTCCGTCTCATACATGAGCAACGTATTGCCCCCATCAAATCCCACGGCTGTAACCTTAGGTTTCGGAAGCCACTCCATCGGAACGGTTTCTTCCAGAGTAACACTTTCCACGTCTGCGCCTACCACAGAAAGAGGGACATCATACTTTTCCGTTTCCGGCGAAAGAGTGAGTTTCAAATGGTCGCCCGCCTGAAGCACAGACGGAATGCTTTCCAACTTTACGACCCTTTCAGTCCCGTCTCCCTTCAGAATGCCATGAAAAAACACTTCAAATGCAGAACCAGCCCTAAAATAGGCACTCTCCGCCACATCTTCTATCCTGACACTCTCTCCGCCTGCCTTTACCTCCACACAATAACTGCGATAGACATCCTCAAAAGATTTCTTTGAATTGTCATAGACAACGGAGAGCAACGAATTAGCCACTTTACAGGCAATCGTCACAGGAGTTGTCTGTCCGCCAATCACTTCCGCCTCCTTCACCTCACCGTAAAAGTAAGGTTCATCCAATGCCAGCACAGGATTGTCCCCGTACTCCGCAACCAAGCCATAAGTACCTTTTCTAACCTCTATCACCTCTTCCTCGGAAGGGACCACACCAGAATAAACGCTCTTTCCCGTCTGCGTCTCCTTTATTTCAAGAAAAAATTCAGAAACGGGAATGTTCAGTTCCTCCGGCAGGGCGCGCGAACCGGAATCATCCACACCTTCTGCCAGTCTCACCAGAAAGCCCGTCTTTCCTCCCGTCACCGACGCATCATCCTTCTGACAAGCAAACAGAAGAAGCCCCATGCATCCCATCCACAAATAATTCAGATATTTCATCATGACCGTATTTTCCTCATTCATAAATCAGTTCAAAATTGTCAAGCCACAGCCGGCTACCGTCACCACCCGTAAACAAATTCCCATATTTGCTGGAACTGCATACGATTATCAGATACTTCGGAGCCACATCTGTACGATAGTATTCCAAGTCCACGTCTACCTGAGCATACCCGTTCCGCTCGCTTCCTGTCACATTCACCCCCGACTGATATTCGCCATAAGCGACCACCGAAGGCCCTTTCTTGTCGAAGACATCAAAATTACGGGTACGGATAACCACCTTCTCCGTAGTCAAGGCAATATAAACATGACACGTGTCATTTCTTCCTTTCATGTAATCCCAGTCATCCCGGTCGCTGGAAGAGTGATTGATTGTAGAAGTCTCGTATTTCACATGCATACGCAACGCTGAAGGAAAAGCTTCAAACTCCCGACCCAATGTCAGAACGCCGTGCGTACCATCCACTTCAAAGTCCCCGATGAAGAGATTGCCGGCTGCAAGTTTCATCGTCAGCCATTTGGTCTGCAGAAGTGCGGCTCTTCCATTTCCATCGCAAGTTTCTTCCGTGGGCACCGTATTACTGTCCGCAATGGTAGTCGCGCCCTTGTTTCCTGTAGTCCAGAAAGGAGTCGCCCCCTGCGCCACCGGATGCCACAGATTACGTCCTCCCTGCGTTGTCTCGCTCCACCAGTCATCCAGTCCTCCGTTTTCAATCTGAGTGGCCGGAGCCGTTGTGAATGTCTGCTCCTCACCGGCCACACCATCCACCGAAACACGATAACTGTAGGCCGTTGCACCGGACAGTCCGGTCAGTTCCGCCGTATAGCGAGTTCCGTTCACCTGCACATCCGCAACCGGTGTCCATCCGGAAGCACCCGATTTCTTATATTCGACCACCGGTGTCTTTCCTCCCTGAACGGTTCCGCTTATCGTAGCGGACGTAGTTCTTGCAAAAGCTTCCGATGAAGTAGCATCCTCTTCAGTGTGGTAAACATATACAGTCCACTCCTGAGCAGTCTCTTCCCATCCGCGAGACACCTGGAACTTCTGCGGTCTGGAAAAGTCATGTACGGTGGAAGGTTCAGGAGTCACCGTTCCGGAAGTGCCTCCCAGATTCATCGTGTTCACCTGAATATTGCTCAAGTCCTGGTCGGGAGCCACATAAATGATGGCTATCCGGTTTTCGACATCCACTACCGAACGGATTTGTCCCATCACGTCAATCTCCCGTTCAATAATCTGGTTGACGGTAACGGTCCACTTATAATCCTGATAAGTCTGCAGGATGAAAGAAACCGGTCGGGAAAAGTCCACTCTGGTATCTTCCGTATTGCCGGGCTTTTCAAACCCTTCCGAAGGGAATTTTTCAACATCCACACACGCAGCCTCATCCGCCAGAATCTTCGCCCCCTCCGACACCGTAAACCTCGTGACACGAAGGGTGGTAAGGTCAACCGTATCATCCACATAAAGTGTCACCGTATGGTTCGAGGTACTGATCTGGGCCTGAGTACCGGTACCGCCCGGAGCCGCACATTGCCCTTCCACCTCAAACGATTCAATGTTTCCCTCCACGATGGGATAAGGTATATCATTCTCTATCTTGCAGGCCTGCAATGCCAGCAGTCCCGCCATCATCATATAACAAACTGTCTTTTTCCTCATATCCTGATTGCTGAAAGGTTACAAATAAAACGTCATGCCGATATTGATGGAAAACAAATTGATCTTGAAGTCACCGGAAGAAGTGCGGCGCTTGCCGTGCTCCACCTGGTTCGTCTTCTGGTCGACCCATTTGAAATTAAATCCCATCACACCCATCGACACCTCCACTGCGGCCCAGTCGGTCACGAAAGCGGAAACGCCGGGCGCGAATCCGATTTCCAGACTGTGAGCGGTTTCAAACGTCCCGTCATAGCTCGTCCCTGAACCGGTAGAATTTTTCCCGCGTGCATATCCGTAAGTCAGACGACATTCATTGAAAAGGCCGAAAATCTTGCTTCTTCCCACCGGCATGTAAGTGCGCAGGAAACCGGAGACTTCATAACTCTGTTCCAGATAATACACATCGTCCAGACTGATGTTGAAATCCTCTCCCAGATTCAAGTCGAAGTTCCCCAAATCCAAATAAGTGCGGTTATAGGCGAAACGGACACCCGCCGCCATGTTGTCACGGAAACAATATCCGACAAAAGGGCTGACACCGAAATCATATCCCCGGCCTTCAATGTTCTTCAGGACAGTAAAATTCAGATTGTCTTCCTCATGCTCAGAATAAGAGACAATGCCTCCCGCCAGCACCTGGCCTTTCGGGATGAACACATGCTTCTGTATTTCGCGGTCAATGCGCTGCACGCGATGAGGATTGATGGCTGATGCAGCAAGTGTGCCACCCAGCAGCAATGAAAGGAGTAAAAGTTTAGTTTTCATTTATTTACATAGATAACCGAAAGAGGAGAATGTTCACACATTTCCTCTTCCGGTCAGGATTATTAAAGAATTTCTCTGTTATTGAATGGCAGGTTCACCGTCATAAACCAGCTCAAATTCATCAATGAGCATCACACTCTTGGTACTTCCGGTAAAGTAATCTCCATATTTGCTTGCAGAAGCCACCACGATGATATACTTCGGAATGCGGGTCAGGTCGCGGTATTTCAGATCAATGGTAAATTCTTGCCATTCGCCTGTACCTTTCGCCTCCTCATCCGTGATGCTGCCGTACGCAATGATACTCGGATTGTTTTCCGTATAGTCAATGGCATTCTTATACATGAAGTGTTCGGGGTCGTCCGCGTCCAATGTATTGTCTATCTCGAAAGCGTAGTTCTGTCCTCCGCCGTCCAGACCGTCATTGTCTGCCAGAGCGATATAGATTGAACACAAGTCTCCTCCCGTCGCCTGCAGTTCCGACTTTCTGGAATCAGTGCCTGAAGGATAATCGACATCCGTTCCGCGTGTATATTTGAACCATCCCTTCAACTGTACAGGACGGGAAGTGAACGGCTGGCCGAAGAAAAGCTTCGCTCCCATCGGACTCATCACCGTTTCATAATAGTGTCCGGTGTACAGATTGCCGGCCGCAAATTTTCCAATGCCGAAAATTCCCACAAACTGAGATGCCAGTCTGGCCGCGCTGCCTGATTTCACGTCACTCGTTTCTTGCTGCGTCGGATTCTTGCTCATCATCGCCGCACCCAGATTACCTGAATCCCAGAAAGAGTTCAAATACTCTTTATGGTTGTCAAACGAAGTGGCTTCCGCTTCAAGGATAGGATACCACGCCTTCTGGTTCTGATACCAGTTGTCGAAACTTCCGTTATACAATGCCGTTGCAGCCTCCGTAGTGAATTCCTTTACATCGCTCACAAATTCCTCTTCTCCGTACACCATACGGTATTCGTAAACCGTTTCCGGATCAAGAGAAGCGGCGGTTCCCTTGTAGGTGCCTTCACTCAGTTCTGCCGGTACGCTCAGCCATTCCGCCGCATCTTTCTTGCGGTACTGGAAAGACATTTCCGCCGGTGTCAGTTCGTCTTTCGTAGCCACCACACTACCGGTCAGATAAGCCAGCTTGGCCCAGGCATTTGCTTCACCCACAGCCAATTGTGTAGTAGGAGCAGTCGGAATATAGAACGTATAAGTGTAAGTCTTTGTAGACGGGTCGACCGTAACGGTTACATTTCCGTCTCCGTTATTGTCCACCACAAAATAGTTCAGGATATAATGGTCGCGGGCCTTCACTCCTTCGATCACATTTTCCTGCGTATTGGTCACGCCGTTCTTGTTGGTAGCAGAAACCACCGCCTTCAGATCCGTTACAGGGAAATAGCCCGACTTGTCGGTCTCTCCCATGGTGAACGTCAGCGGAGAAATGCCCGCATCGTCCGCATTGTCGTCCACATCCACATGGGCGGAAGCAAACGCGTTGCGGAAAGACGGGTCGAATGTAACTGTCACCTTCACATTGGCCAACGTACAGGTGACTGTTTCGTTCACTTCCTTATTTTTCTCGATGGTAATGTCCGCACTTCCTGCATAATAAGGCTTGTCAAAGCCAGAAGTCGCGCCGTCGAATCCGGCGGAAGAAGCCTTCAGCGTATAGCTTCCCACCGGAAGCGCAATCTGCTCGCCGGCCCAGTCTTCCCAATTAGAAGTCTCCTTTACCACTTCACCCTCTGCCGAAATTATCTGGACGGCAATCTGTTCGGGATTATAGATTTCTTCGCCGGCACGGCTGTTGGTGTAAGTGTTCACTCCAAGCGACAGACGCAGGTAGCCGACATTGCTGCTCGAAAGCTCATCTTCGTTCTGGCAGGCAGAAAGCGCGGCGACCAAACAGCATATAATGAATGTAAACCAATTCTTTTTCATAACACGTCAATTAAATATTAATGGTCAAAGTAGCTGACTGCTGGTTCCCGTTCGCGTCAATTACAGTCAATGTAAAATCATGCTTGCCTGCAAAGTTAGCCAGCAAACCGAACAATGTTTCAGACATAGTGAATGTGTATTCCGTCGCACCCGCCTGAGGCAAAGGGAACAGTGAGGACAAACTGGCAGCACTTTCGCTGGCCAGATCCATACCGTCGCCATCTACAAGTCCCATGTCGCGGACCATGCCTTCGAACGTGGAGTTGGTTGTCGCAATTTTCACATAGACGCTCTTGATGCCATTCTTCACATCCATCACTACGGCTACATCTGTAGGATAAGCTCCTCCGGAAACGGTCACGCCGTTTTCCAGATAACCTGTTCCGTTATCACTGATCACGATTTCGTCTGTCGGCTCAGGTTCTTCTCCGCCTCCCGGTTCCGTTACATCCTCCACAGGAATCTCTACCGTTTCGTTCGTGTCGCCGAAAGTCAGATCCACCGTAATGTCAAAGCTGATCTGCGGACGGTTGCCCGGTTCTTCCGTGCCGTCAATGTCAAGCTTGATGTCGAGTGCTTCACCGCCGGCAAAGAACTGGCTGTCGTCTTCATATACCTCGTCAGCATCGGTCTTCGAGAAAGTCTTCTGCCAAGAAATCGTCCTCGCTTCCGCATCGGAAGTCACTCCCGTAAAGTTCAATGTCAGAGTAGAAACCTCATCTTCTGCCAGATACCAGTAAACCGGTTCTTCCCCCTTTTCAGTGAAAGTCAGCACACTTTCCTTGCCATTGTCCACCGTAATTGTCCACGACGAGAACTTGGCTCTGAAATCATCGCCATAGCCCATCGCCACCTTGGTGTTCATGATCTTGCACACCACCTCAGCCTGCGAAGTGATATCCTTTGAAATGACAAGCTCCTGACTTCCGCCATAATAAGGCGAAGCCATCTGCTTTGCGATTTCACCTTCCGTATGCGCCTTTACGTTATAGGTTCCCACCGGAATGCGCACCGGATTCTCCATATCTTTATAAAATCCGCTGTACACGGGTTCTGCGGCACCTTCCGTTCCGACCACTTCCACATACATATCACCTGCCGACGGCACATTCCCTTCCGCACGGCTCGTGCCCTGCACGTCCACAGCCAGTTCCAGCGCACCCATATCCGATGCGGATCCGCCTTCTCCCCGCAACTCATCCTTCAGTTCACACGAAGAGACACAAGCCACCAGTGCGGCACTCAAAGCGAATATACTAATATTTCTCATATATGTTCTGTTTTTAAATTCCGTTCATTCGTTTATTTCTGATTCACCCAATCGGACGGCACCTCAATGTCCTGCTCGATGTCGTTCGTAGTCGTGTCGATCGAGATGCTTACATTCAGGCTTCCTTCAGACTGTTCCACCTTCGGACTTACATTGATTGTCATCCCGTCAGAAGGACTCATCACGTATTCTTTCGCGATTTCTGCCGGTTTCCCGTCTCTCGTATAAGAAATGACAGCCGTCACTCTCTCTTCCTGCTGCACTTTCAGATAAACCGGATCGACAGCATCCTTCGACCATACAAAGCTCTCGCTTCCCAAAGCCACAGTCTTGAATGTCACAGACCAGTCTGAAAAATACTGCGACATCGTATCGGCAAACTTCACCGTCACTTTCGCGCAGACCGGCCGGCAGACCACTTTTACAGAAGTAGCCTCGGCTTCCGTGCCGTCGACTGTCACATCACCGCTCAGCCCTTCCACATACATCGTCTCCGTAGAAGCCGGCACATCCTCTCCATAGAACGCCTTCACCTGATAAGTTCCGGCCGGAACGGTCACTTTGGAAGGAAGTTCCGCGTAGCTCCATTCCTGCTCCACGCCTGAATTACCCAGCAACTGCACCGTATAGTTGTCCAGTTCCTTATAGTCGGCTTCATCCAGAGCTCTGGAACGGAAGCCCGTATCAGCCTGCACGTCAAAGGCAATCGTGCCTTCACCTGAAGCCAGCACATCCTCGTCGGATGAGCATGAAGCGACGAAAGCCCCTGCACACAGAAGACATCCGCCCCACCACATTCTCATGTTTACCATATTTTTCATCCTATTTAGTTATTTTTCGGTTGCAAAGTAACAACAGTTCCCAAAACTCCACAAGGTCTATTTTTATTATTTTTGTTCTGTTTTTTTCCATAGATAAAATTCGCCAGGTCTAACACCTTATATAATAAACATTATACGATAACTCCCCGAAAATTTATCGCCTAAATTTTAGATTACAAAATAGGCCGTCATTCGAGACAAAATAAGCCGTCATCCAAAACAAAATAAGCCGTCATCCAAAACAAAACAAGCCGTCATTTTTCCCAAACCAGCCGCATGTGCCGGAAAAAAGAATTTTCACCTGCCACCAGTTGACAGTTGGCGATGAAAAGCGTATATTTGCACCTGCATCCCATAACATCCCGTCTATGTCAACAGCCAAGAACAACATGGAAAAAGAACTTCCCAAAATAGACCTGCCGGAAGACTGGGTCATCGGGACAGGAATCAACAAAGAACTGCTGGGACTGTACACCAACTATCCCGTGCGTCTGAAATGCGAAATATTCGTGCTCTGCCTGGAAGGTACGGTAGAGGCTTCGGTCAACCTGAACCACATCACAGTAAAGGCGAACGATTTCGTCACGCTCACTCCGGGAAGCATCTTCCAGATAAACAGCATCGAAGGCGACCTGAACATCTATTTCATGGGATTTTCATCGAAATACATCGAGCAGACCAGCCAGTCGCGGTCTATGCTCGACGCCATCTACTTCACCCTGGGACGTCCGGTCTTCTCGCTCAAGAAAGAAGGGGTGCAGCTCATGGAACAATATCTTCAGTTCCTCATCAACATATACGAGCATTTCCCCGACAAAATCAAAAACGACATCACCCCGAACCTTTACGCAGACATCCATAAGGGAATCTCCATCATCTACAAGAGCATCCCTGCGGAAGAGAAGCCGGCCATTTCGAAAAGCGAACAGATTTTCAGGAATTTCAACCAGCTGGTGATGCAGCACTATATGCAGAACCGCAATGTGGCATGGTATGCGGAACAGTTGGGAATCACCCACGCGCATCTCTGCACGACGGTAAAGCAGGTGTCGGGAAAAACCTGCATCGATATCATCTCGTCCATCGTTATTATGGATGCAAAGTCACAGCTCAAGTCAACCAATCTGTCTATCCAGGACATATCCGACTCGCTGAACTTTGCCAACATGTCGTTCTTCGGAAAATATTTCAAACGGTATGTGGGAATGAGTCCGCTGGAATACAGAAACAACGGATAAAACAATCATGCAAATATACGCAGAGTCATAAAAAAACCTCCCCGACGGGGAGGTTTGAAAGCAGTTAGAATATCACACCCAGACGAAAACCGACGTTACTCTGTCCGTCTATAGGAACAGTCAGCGTTTGCGTCTGATTGGTTGCATAGCTGTAGTATCCGGCAATATGAAATCCCCAGTGCTTTCCGGTCGGATAAATCTTCAAGCCAATTTCAGGAGATACATAAAATCCCCATCCATCGTCATACAGCCCGGTTGCAGCGTAATAAGTGGTGTTACGCGCAAACATCGCGCCGACTTTCACACCGATATAAGGCTTGCAGTACCTGTTTGTAGACAAATTGAACGCCGCAGTCAGTCCGAAAGGAACCTGAAAAGCCGAACGCTGCTGGTCGGTGGTCAGAGATTCTGTAGGCGAAAGGGCCAAAGTCTGCCGTCCGATATACTTATGGTTGGTGTGGAACGAAGCAAACAGACCCGCTTCCCAACGAGGCGTGAAACTGTAAGTCAGTTCATAGTTCATTCCCCACCCGCTCAACTTGTCAGCAAAATCAGTAGACAACGGAGCGTTCATCTGCCAGTCTACCTTCAGACTCATCTTAGACATATCACATTGTGCAAAGCTCCGGGCAGACAGTCCCAGCAAGACAACACACAAAAACAGCGCTTTTTTCAGCAATTTATCCATTGTTTTCATTTGACATCCTCCTCGATTATTAGTTAGCAGATTGAACATAAGGTGACTGTACGAACGACTGGACAACCGCATCTTCGAGCAGTTTCAGGCTGTAACGTCCGCCAAAGTCAAAGCCGGAAGCATTGGCATACCAAACCACCGGCAGCCTGTTGTTTTCGCTTTCTCCGGATGCGGTCAAATCAACCATTTCCATAACCAATGTATTCGTATCATACGAATAAGTTATAGGATACGGATAATACCATCCGCTCCACGGTCCCCAGAAGCCATAGTCCCACCAGCCACCGAAATAGCCTCCGGTCACAATGTGAGTGGTTTGCGCAATATACGACAACTGCACGCCGACGTCTGCATCATCTTTCTGTTCCGGATCAGTGATGCGGGTATATCCCCTACTGTTCATCTGTGCCTCCACCTCGCTGATTATAGCCTGCGCATTTTCGTCTTTCCAATAAGAAGCATGGTGGCTTCCCGGTTCAAGGATGCTGTCAGGCAAAAAATAGGTTTTGAATGCACTGAAATCCGTATCACTGTCATAATCAGTATATACGGCCAGATTTGCATCCATTTCCCCCATATCGGGATCTTTTTCGCATGCCGACATCACCAATGCCGCACATGCCAGAAAAAACAGTTTTTTCATAGTGAATCTCCTCCTCTTAATTGTTATCGGTTGTTTTTAAATTATTCAAATGGAACGCCCTTTGAAAACGTTGCTGCGCGATGCCGGAAGAATCACTCCGTTCAGCGTCAAACGGTTGGAGTTGAAGTTCGGTGAAATGGTTATCGAAGCCCGGTTCGATCCTTTCAGCAGATAAATGTCGATACGGGCCGAAATTCCTGCTCCCATCACGTTCATCGAGAGCGACAGGTTGCCTTTCTTGTCCACTTTCGGATCATAGCCTGAAACGGTGCCGTCAACGGTCACACCCCCCAGTCCGTTAGGTCCGGAAAACGGAATATTGAAAGCCACCTGCACTACCGCATCTTCACCCATTACGGATACAAAGTTGGTATTCGAAGATACATAAGCCGTTTGTCCGTATTTAAAAACCACCTGATCAGCCTCCAAAGTAAACTCTTTCGCATTGACTGCTTTCAGAGCCTCTTCATACTGCAGGCTGTCCAATCGCTCCTGCAATGCTTTCTTTTCTTCCTTGGTCGGCTCCTTTGTTTCCTGAGCCTGGATGTTTCCTGCCATTGCAGACAGGACAAACATCAATAGTAAAATCTTTTTCATTGTTTTATATTTACCTATCCACAAGTAAAACAAAGATTTTTCTCTTTTGCTGCACCGGAACAGATTAAAAAAAACTAAGAGATTATAATATCGCGAAACCGTGAGTCAAAACGAAAGGAATCAAAACGGACAAAAAACATGCGCAAATCCGCAGAATTCAAAAGTTGCCGGCTCCGCATCACAATGTCCAATAAAATAAAAAAGAGTCCGCCGAAAGAACGACTTATCATTTTTTTTCTTATCTTTAAAGTGACAACAATCAAACAACCTCCCGTCTAACCCTTTAAACCATCAGAAAACCATGACAAACATCAGTGAAATCACTCTGTTAATAGCTGTTATCGCCCTGGCGCTGTGGCCGGTCATACTTTTCGCACTACGCTATCTGAACATACGCCGCAAACGGCTGGAGCATATCGAACGCCTGACCAAGGACGAACTTGACGAAGTTAGCACGAACGACCTGGTAATCAGCACGCTCAAAAAAATCGGATGCCAGCCCGAGATGAACGAAGAACAGCAAATCTGCTTCAAATACCAGGGCGAAGACTTCTACATAGCGGCAGAAGAGGAAAACCGTTTCATTATGATCTGGAATCCGTGGTGGGGATGCATCAATGCCGACAACGAAGCATTTCCTGTCCTGAAAGAAATCATCAATCTGGCCAATGTGAAATCAATTGTGACGACAGTATATATGATGGACGAAGACGGGAAAACCGTCGGACTGCACTCACACTGCCATACCTATTTTTCGCCGAATGAAGGCGAACTGGAGGAACACCTGAAGATGCTTCTCGACTTTTTCTTCGACATCCACAATTTCATCAAAGACAACATGAACCAGATAGGAACCGGAGAAATCAACGAAGAGGAAAAAAAGGAAAGGGTTAAAGTGAAAGGATTTGCCGCCTACAAAGAAAACACCATACCGCTGCAGTCAGATACCGTAGCAGCACAAGCTACCCCCGACAAAGAAGGACTCAGTTCGCCGGCGGCACGGCACGACAAGGTGACTGTGTAGAGCACCGCCCAGACATACAAAAGCGGTTTGGCTGCGTCAAGAACAGCCAAACGCCGGAACTGTGCATCAGTCTTTCCGCATACTGAATTCACAGCCGCAATACTGCTGGTTATAAAAGCCATATTCCCTGATAATTGCCGCACGGCGCTCGTTCAAGCCGCCTTTACGCCAATTCTGATCCCACCAAATCACATCAGGATAAGCGGCTACGGCAAAACGTCCCGCTTCATTGATCTGGTCAAGGCTCTTCCAGCGCGAAGAAGCAAGCGTTGTGGTAATCACACGAAAACCGTGCTCGTGAGCATAGCGTGCCGTATCCAGCAGACGCATCTTGAAGCATTGCAAACAGCGTCCTCCCCGCTCAGGCTCCCCCTCCAGGCCAGCCACACATGAACGCCATGCCTCATGGTCATAGTCGGCATCCACGATGTCAAGTCCAAGCGAACGCGCATAACGTGAGCACTCATCCTTGCGGATGCGGTATTCCTCTTCCGGATAAATGTTCGGATTGCAATAATAGACGGTAGGGCGCACGCCATGCGCCACCAGCCATTCGATGATAGCCGATGAACAAGGCGCACAGCAGGTGTGCAACAGCACCTTGTCCACTCCTTCGGGAATTTCCCATTCTTTCTTCTTTTTCATGGCAATCGAATCAAAAAGCCTGGCAGTCATCCGTCACAACATAGCTTCCGAATAAAGGCAAAAGCAGATCGGGAACCTCAATCCCTTTTTCCTTGATGCCGGCAAGACAAGCTTTAGCCTTGTCTGTCAGCGAAAAATACATCTGCCGCTTGTCTTCCGTTCCAAGTTCACGCCTGATAAATCCCTTGTCTTCAACCAGACGGATCACTTTCGACGTATGCGAAGCTTTCATGCCCGTACGCTTCACGATGGCACTGGCCGCAATCGTTTCGTCACCGATACTGCACAGCACCATAGCCTCGTTCAGCGAAATGCCGTGCACATCCACCAGACTGTTTTCAAGTTCAGAGAGAGCCCTGAAAAGCTCTCTCATCACACAAATACATTTTATCTTTTCCATTATTCAAATAAACATATTCAGATTAGACGTTTCGGCACGATCCATATAGGTCGCCACACCCCCAACAGTTACATTGTCAAGAAGCTCCTCCTTCTTCACCCCCATCACATCCATCGACATTTGGCAAGCAATAAATTCCACCCCGTTATCAATGGCCTGCTGGCGGAGCGATTCAAGTGAGTCAACGCCTCTCCGCTTCATTACATGACGCATCATTTTAGCCCCGATTCCGCCCATATTCATTTTTGAAAGTCCCAGTTTGCTGGAGTCCGAGGGCATCATCCAGCCGAACATTTTGCCGAATGCATCCTTCTTTACCGAAGGCTTTGCAACTTTCTTTATGGCATTCAAACCCCAGAATGTGAAAAAGACAGTCACTTTCTGTCCCGTAGCTGCCGCGCCGTTTGCCAGCACAAAAGTAGCTAAAGTTTTGTCAAGGTCATCGCTGAACAAGATAAAAGTTTTGCCTTTCCCCTCCGGTTCCTGGCGAACAGCTTCCGCCGCACACGAAGTAGCCTTCTCGACCACCACTTTGTATTTGCCTGCATGGGATGAAACTTCCACAATCCGGTTTCCTGTCATACGGCACCATGATTCAGCATCCCGAGAAAATCCCGCATCTGTCGCGGTTATTTCCAGACGCTGCCCCGGGAGCAGTTTTTCCATCTCTTTCTTCAACTTCAATACAGGTCCCGGACATTGCATGCCGCAGGCATCCACACATATCGTTTTCGAGTGCTCTGACCCATCGGTTGCCGGAGCATTGCAAGCACACCGCGCCTTCTCCTCCTCACTCTCACCCGTGCCCGGAAGCTTCACTTCTGCCGTTGCAGCCTTATAAGTTTTGATGCCGCCAATCAGATTCCGCACATCTCCATAGCCGTTCTCCTTTAAAATATTGGAAGCCAGATAGCCGCGCAAGCCTACACCGCAATACACATATACAGGCCTGTCGGAAGGAATCTCTCCAATCCGTTCGCGCAAATCATCCAAAGGAATGTTCAATGCCCCGTCAATGTGCCCCAAAGCATACTCATCGGCAGTCCGCACATCGACAAGAGTGACTTTCGTCAGATCTGCGTCACGGAGTTCCCGCCAATATAAAGGAGTCATTTTTCCGCAAAGAATATTGCCGGCCACATACCCAGATACGGCCACAGGATCTTTAGCGGAAGAGAAAGGAGGAGCATAAGCATGTTCCACCTCCATCAAGTCGTAGACCGTCCCATGGTGCTTTATAACCAACGCATACGCATCAATCCGCTTGTCAACTCCTTCGTATCCCACAATCTGTGCGCCGTAAAGGCGTCCGTCAGTCGGAGAAAACACGATTTTGATATCTGTTTGGGAAGAACCCGGATAATATCCTGCATGTGATGCCGAATGGATCGTTGCCGAAAGATAAGGAACATTCATCTGTTTCAGACGCTTTGCAGCAAGTCCTGTAGAAGCGACCGTCTGATCGAAGACTTTAGCGATTGAAGTGCCTACAGCTCCTTCGTATTTCACCTTGTTGCCGAAAACCATATTGTCAGCGACAATACGCGCCTGACGGTTAGCGGGTCCTGCAAGATAATTCAGCCAAGGCTTTCCGGTTATCGGATGGGGATATTCAATCGCGTCCCCCACCGCATAGACAGACGCATCGGATGTCTGCAAGTATTCGTCCACCCAAATGCCACGGGCCTCTCCTATCTTCAGTCCCGCTTTTTGGGCGAGCGAAGTTTCCGGACGTACTCCTATTGACAAAAGCACCAAATCCGCATCAAGCGAAATGCCCGACTGAAAGCGCACCGTTATGCCGTTTCTTCCGGGTTCAAAAGATTCAACGGCCTGCTTTAAATAAAGCTTCACTCCTTTCTGCAATAAATGCTCGTGAACCAAAGCCGCCATTGAATAGTCAACAGGCCCCATCACCTGGTCGGCCATCTCCACAACAGCCACTTCTGCACCTGCATGATGCAGATTCTCCGCCATTTCCAAACCGATGAAACCGCCGCCCACAATCACGGCACGCTTCACAGCATGTTGCTGCATATAAGTCTTTATACGGTCTGTATCGTTCACATTCCGAAGCGTAAAGATGCCCTCGGACCCAATGCCGGGCAAAGGAGGACGTACAGGAGAAGCCCCCGGAGAAAGCAACAGCTTATCATACGCTTCCACATACGTATCTCCGTCGGATGTGCGCACCGTTACCGTTTTCTTCTGCAAGTTGACTTCCGTCACTTCCGAACGCGTACGCACATCCACCCGGAAACGTTTTCCGAACGCTTCGGGGGTCTGCACAAACAAACGTTCACGCTCGGTTATTACATTGCCTATATAATAAGGTAAACCGCAATTGGCATAAGAAATGTAATCTCCCCGTTCAAACAGAATAATATCTGCCTTTTCCGTATTTCTGCGGATACGGGCCGCTGCTGTAGCACCGCCTGCCACACCGCCAACTATCACATACTTCATAATTCAATTATTTTCTAATGGAAACTGATGCAAAGAAAAACAATTATAGTCACAATAAAAAATTTCCAAAAGAAAATATTCAAACAATTAAGCCAAATTAAGAAACTATTTTGAATTTATCGTGTGCTGATTTGGGATGAGTTGTTGAGGCATTTCCGTTTGTGTGATGAGGAAGATAGCGGGCTATCTGACGAAGAACAGAAGCGGAAAAGACCAAAAAATAGCCCAAAGCACACACGAAAACGAACACATCAAGCCAAGAAAAACTTTTTGGAGAAATTCAAAACAGTTTCTAAAAAGTCAGTCCGATCTGTAACGCTGTGCTGCCGGCTATTCTTTCTGATAAGCTATGCGTGGCGAACCGTTTTTGAGATAAATAATGCCACAGCGCACAAAGCCATTGGCAGTCAACAGCTTTTGCATCACTTTGTTTTCGGCATGTGTATCTGCACGCAAGCAGGAGCATCTTGAAAAGCACCACTCAAAGCACAAACGAGCAATACCGCTGCACGTTCCGTCGGAAGCCAACCGATGAATCACATAATAAGGGCGGCTATTGGGCCAGGAACCATCCTCAATATAAGCATAAGTAGGGTCCGGACCGGGAATAAAGCAGAATGTAGCAACGGCTTTCCCTGAATCAGCGGCACAGACATAACAATGGCCCGCAGCAATCTCCCCTGCAATCAATTCCCTTTGCGGATATCCCCCCACCCACTGATTAGGGTTTCCAGTAGCCGCCATGAACGCACGGGCAGCGTCAAAAATTTCCATTAAACGGTCCAAATCACCCGGAACCGCCTTCCGAATTTTCAATTTCATTCTATAAAACAGAGATAAATTTCCGGCAAATGTAGCAATTGGACGCAATTTAATGAAAGAAAAATTGAAAATATAAAATCTTCATGTTATCTTTGCATAACGAAAAGGGGCATTAGCTCATCTGGCTAGAGCGCGACACTGGCAGTGTCGAGGTGACCGGTTCGAGTCCGGTATGCTCCACCTTCGAAATAAAGGGACACATCACAACTGTTCAACTTTTAAAATTTTAGCTTATGGATGTACAAAGTATAGGTGAAAGTGCAGGTGTTATCTGGAGGCTGCTCGAAGGTGAACACCGGAAATGGGATTACAATGAAATCAAAAAAGCGACAGGGCTGCCTGACAGACAGATCAATGCGGCTATAGGCTGGCTCGCCCGCGAAGGCAAACTGAGCATTGATGACACGACTATAGGCAAAAAGCGTGTATTATATATTGAGTTGAACTACTATATCGGATAAATCAAGCATTACTTACCATCAATAAAAAAGCAATCCCCTTGTAAATTTGAAGGGAATTGCTTTTTTATTGCACCTTAAACATCACTTGCCTATAGGTTCATAAGCGTTTTTTCCACAGGAAATTCAATGTTCTGAATCAAGAAGATTGAACAATTACAACGACTGTACTTCCACGCAGTTGTATTTCCGTTTGTATTCCGGTCCGAAAGTGAAATTGATGCCCAAGTTGACATTAAGCGCGAAGCGGTTGACAGGCGCATAATATTTGGGTGAGAACTTGCCCATCGGCGCATCGGCTGCTATGAAGAAATTGAATCCGCGCGGATGGAAGTTCAGCATCAGACCTCCCGTTGAGCCGAAGTTGGATATGGCATAGTTGAGCGAAGCCTCAAACCATTTCAAAGGAGAAACATTGGCAGAAACGCGAGCCTCGGTCCACCAGTGCCGTCCCTGGAAGCGGGTTGAAGACAAAAGTCCGAAGTTCAGACGGTCATATGCCGGAAGCGTGTACTGCGCCCCAAGATTCAGCGTAGCCGCCAACGCAGTGGTACGCTTCAATCCCTCGCCTTCCTTTGTAAACTTGGAGAGTTCTTCCAGATCATCTCCGATCCGGTCTGCCTGATTGTCGATCGAGTTCGGATCATCATCACCCAAATCAGAGTTGACAGGAATTTCCGTAAACCCGTCAAACTCAAAAGAATTGTTCATCGTGGCCTTTACCGTATTCTTCCAGCGGATAAAACCGAGATCAAGGACAGCGGCCGAGAAAGTCCATTCATCATTCAAACGGTAAGTAGCCCCGAAATCAAACGCCATGCCGAAGCCTGTAGGCCCGATATTGTTGTCATCAAAGTCAAGGTCATCGTAAGACAGAAGATTTTCAGAGCCCGGCTTCAGTTGGTCTGTACGGTTTCCTGCATCGTCCAGCGCATAATCGCTGCCATCATAGTTTCCCGTTTCACCGCGTGTCGGAGCAACCAGTCCCTTGGCGGAAAGGTATGCCTGCGCTCCCGACGGAGTTATCTGCCAATAGTCGGGAGTTGCCACCACGTCCAGACGGTCAATCTTCACCGTGGCTTTAGCCAGTCCCACCAGGAACTTCACCTTTGCTCCCACCGTCCATTGCTCGTTCAGCTCACGGGCGTGCCCCAAAGCGATTTCAGCATAGTTGGTAGAAACGGCGCTGATATCATCTATCTGGTAATGGGTGCCTTCGGGACGGTCAACTCCGCTTTTCATGAACTTGAAAAGCGCGTCGGGAGCCGAAAAATCGGTATTGCTCTTCACCGAGATGCCGAACGTATTGAATCCTCCCCACGCATAGAACCCCGTAGAAAGAATTGTCTCTTCAAGATTGAATCCGAACTTGACCCGGCGCGGCAGGCCGTTCAGAAACTCGTCACGGCCCACATCTTCGTGCATGAAAGTCATGAGATCGCCGTTCTGCTTCACAAAAAGAAAGTCGCCCACACCCGATGTGCCCTGCGCACCGAAAGCAAGATTTCCAAGCCCCGGCATAGTGACATATCCGCGTTCGCCCATAAATGCAGGATTCAGTTCATGACGGAATGTGGCTCCGCCCAAAAAATAGGCGGAACGATTATTCTGAGTCTGTGCGGCGGCAGGCCCTGCAAGTCCCCAGACAGCAGCCGCCGACAATATACTTGTTACGACACGTGTTTTCATCTGTTGTTTCATCATGGTTCTTTTTACCCGTTAATTCAAGTCGACCTTTACACCTCCCGGCACATTCAAGTTGATTTTTGACATCCGGATCCACTGGTTATCCCTCAGCGGAACGTTCAAAGCCTGTCCCGGAACAGCTGTCACCTTAAAGCAGATACGGTCTACACGCGACAATACGCCGGCTTCGGCAGAAGTAAAGACTACGGCAAACCGACTCTCTACCGGCGTTGTCCCATCCGTACTCTCAGCTATCTTCCTGCCGCCGGCAGTTACCTTGATACTTTCTATCTGCTGCCCGTAAATATCCTTGACCACCACATTCTCCGGTTTCAGTTCGAGCTGGAGCGGAATGGTACTTACAGCGGTGAACTGCAGGCCGACCTGATCGAAGTCCACCTGGTCAAGGTCGGAGAAATCAGCGTTCAAGTCACAGATCGAATCGTTGTAAACAATATTCAGACCGCTTTCAAAGCTCAGCGGTATCACCACATCATAACCGGCCAGCATATCATACTCCCTGTCCAGTTCAACCGTATAATAGTTCGGATTAGTAACCGACGGGCTTATATCCACCGTAATGTAGTCGGGGATACGTTCCCACAAGTTGTTGATATCCTCCACCTTCACATTCTTCACGTGCTCGGCATCCGCATAACCACTTTTTCCGAGGCGGGAGAGAATAATGGCCGTGATGCATCCAGCATCAATTTCAATGTCGTCCACCGTAACCGTAGCCAGCGGAGCCGTTTCACCGTTGCGGTGCGACACCAGCGTCACATCGAACTCCACCGGCGTATCAAGTTTGTTTTCTGTACCGAAAGCGACGACCGGATTGGTGACTTCCAGGCGAGTCGCATCGTCTTTCAGAAAGTCGGGAATATCGTCCAGCCCGATGTTTGTCGGCTCTACTTCGATGGTTGGCTGGATAATTCCCGTCACCTTATTGACAGTCATGGCATCGAGCACAACCGAGGGAGCAAAAGACAAAGATGTATTAGCATCCAGGTTTCCATCAAATACAGTGATTACAGAACCTGACACATTGACCTCCCCATCAATTTCTATAGAAGAATTTGCCTTATCAACCTTTTTACCATTTCCTGCCGCATCACCGAATTTATATCCGTCCACTTCAAGAACCGTCGCAAACGAATCATTGTTCCCCGACGAAAGAACCACCCCATCAAGCACCAACGTATTTCCTCTCAATTCGCCCTTTGTTTCATCACATGCTCTTACAACAAAAAAATAAGGCAATTCCACATGCAAGTTCCGGGCTATCACACTTTGATAATTCAGGCTGCCGCTAAAAGCAAAAGCAATGGAAAGTTTCGCGGGCACCCCTGCTCCCACATCGCCCACCTCCATCAATGCCTCGTCTATTCCGAAAACCGTCTGACTAAAGCTGCCTTGCATATCTACTTCTTTTTCAACAGAGCCGCGGCCAACGGCAGAACCTCCCCCAACGATCACTACAGGATGAAAGCCGCTGGAACTGATTTCTCCGATATCAAACGTACCCACCGAAGTAGGCTCTACATTTACAAGGCCCCTCCTCGCAAGCTGATATTCATGCGTGGCAGCATCCGTAACCAAAAGATCTCCTTCGGTGATGATCTTGCTCAAGTAAGTGGTATCAGTGCTTCCACCGGGAACCGACAGATAGTCCCCTCCCACGCTGATTGTCATGTCAATGTCACGGTCGAGGTCGTATCTGTTATCCACACACGACACGATACCGACCAACAGCAAAAGCACAAGCACACCCGCTAACGGCCTTACATTCAATCTGAACATAATTCTTTGAGTTTTTGTAAAAATTCAACCTTCGATACAAAAATACAATTTTTTTCAACGAAAGGCAGGCCCTATTTAAACTATTTTAAACGCTCAACCTCCATTCAAAACACACAATACTTTGCATGAAATTCCGGCAACGACAAACAGACCGCTAAAGCCTACAGCAGGGACAGTGCCTTAAACATTCTTTAAATCAGAGAAAACAGATTTTCTCATTGCTTTTTCTATCTTTGGATATCATTATCTAAAATCAATGCTCTTATGGAAACATCTCTCTTCTGGATTGTGCCGGTATCATCCGCGCTGGCACTCTTGCTTGCCTGGTACTTCTACCGGCAGATGAAAGCCGAAAGCGAAGGCACTCCTACAATGGAACGCATCGCCCTGCACGTGCGGACGGGTGCCATGTCGTATCTGAAACAACAATATAAAGTGGTGACCATGGTTTTCGTCTGCCTGGTCATCTTCTTTGCCATCATGGCATACGGATTCAACCTGCAAAACCACTGGGTTCCAGTGGCGTTTCTGACCGGCGGATTCTTTTCCGGACTTTCGGGCTATCTCGGCATGAAGACCGCCACATACGCTTCGGCGCGGACAGCCAACGCCGCGCGCAACTCGCTCAACAAAGGCTTGCGGATCGCTTTCCGGAGCGGGGCAGTAATGGGGCTGGTCGTTGTAGGACTTGGCTTGCTCGACATCTCTTTCTGGTATCTGCTGCTGCAATACTGCATACCGGAAGACGTGATGAATCCGGCATCCAAACTTTGCGTCATCACCACCACCATGCTTACTTTCGGAATGGGAGCCTCCACGCAGGCACTTTTTGCCCGTGTAGGCGGAGGCATCTATACCAAAGCAGCCGATGTAGGAGCCGACCTGGTGGGAAAAGTGGAGGCAGGGATTCCGGAAGACGATCCGCGGAATCCGGCGACGATTGCCGACAATGTGGGTGACAATGTGGGCGACGTGGCCGGAATGGGAGCCGACCTGTATGAATCCTACTGCGGTTCGATTCTTGCCACATCGGCTTTGGGAGCAGCCGCATTCATCGCTTCCGGCGATACGGAAATGCAGTTCAAGGCCGTCATCGCACCGATGCTGATTGCCGCGGTGGGCATCCTGCTCTCCATACTCGGCATATTTGCCGTGCGCACACGGGAAGACGCAAGCATGAAAGACCTGCTCAAATCCCTGTCGTTCGGAACAAACCTGAGTTCGGTGCTGATTGTTTTTGCCACATTCCTGATCATGTGGCTGCTGGGCATCGACAACTGGATAAACCTGTCCATCTCTGTTGTAATCGGTCTGGTGGTAGGAGTCATCATCGGCCGTTCTACCGAATACTACACATCGCAGTCTTACAAGCCCACACAAAAGCTTTCGGAAAGCGGAAAGACCGGTCCGGCCACCGTCATTATCTCAGGTATCGGACTGGGCATGATTTCAACGACTATCCCGGTCATTGCTGTCGTGATAGGAATTATCCTCTCCTACTGGTTTGCCGCAGGCTTTGACTTCACCAACATCAGCATGGGACTTTACGGCATCGGCATCGCCGCCGTAGGAATGCTTTCCACACTGGGAATCACCCTGGCTACGGATGCATACGGCCCCATCGCCGACAATGCCGGGGGAAACGCTGAAATGAGCGGCCTGGGCGAAGAAGTGCGCAAACGCACCGATGCACTCGATTCGCTGGGCAACACCACCGCAGCCACTGGAAAGGGATTCGCCATCGGATCGGCAGCCCTTACGGGACTTTCTCTCCTGGCTTCCTACATCGAGGAAATACGTATCGGGCTCGACCGTATCGGTACAGCCATTCTGGAGCTTCCAAACGGCATTGAAGTGGCCGTCCACGAGGCCAGCTTTACCGACTTCATGATGTATTACGACGTGACGCTGATGAATCCGAAGGTTATTTCAGGCATGTTCATCGGCAGCATGATGGCTTTCCTGTTCTGCGGACTGACCATGAATGCGGTGGGACGCGCCGCCTCGCGCATGGTAGAAGAAGTACGCCGCCAGTTCCGTGAAATCAAGGGCATACTGGAAGGAAAAGCCGAACCCGACTATGCCCGCTGCGTGCAGATATCCACCAAAGGGGCGCAGCACGAAATGGTGTTCCCGTCCCTGCTCGCCATCATTGCTCCTGTAGCTACCGGCCTGATATTCGGCGTTCCGGGAGTAATCGGACTGCTTATCGGAGGACTTTCGTCCGGCTTCGTGCTTGCCATCTTCATGGCAAATGCAGGAGGCGCATGGGACAATGCGAAGAAATACGTTGAAGAAGGCAACTTCGGCGGAAAGGGAAGCGAAGTGCATCGTGCCACTGTGGTAGGTGATACGGTAGGCGATCCGTTCAAGGACACGTCCGGGCCGAGCCTCAACATCCTCGTCAAGCTGATGAGCATGGTTGCCATCGTCATGGCAGGACTGACCGTTTCGTGGAGCCTGTTCTGAGAAATCCTTTGTCGAACACAAAGGCACAGGGATACGGAGATTTCTATTTGAGTTCTCTGTATCCCTATTCCTTTATAGTTTAAGCCAGAATGGTCACTAAAGACATGGAGATTATACATCCAACACATTGCTTCATGCCCTTATCATTGAAAACTAAACACAGCAAGTGAATATACAACAATTTCCTGTCAAGACAAAACAAAACCGACAGGACAGCCAAAAGGCCGGCTTCTCCCAAAGCATGCTTCACGCGCGAAGGCCAGCCTCAGCAGACCGGTCTGCTGAAACACCGCCGCCACGCTTTCAACCAGTCCCCAAAGGACAAAGCCATAAAGCAGCAAACGGCGATACTTCTCCAGAAACAGCCGGACAGCAAGATGGACGGATACAGCCGCTCCGCAAAATAATCAGTCCACAACGGAATACCGACAGTAATTTTCTACTACCAATCAAAATGTTATGCTTTTATCCAAATTCCTTATACCCGACTTACCTTGCTCATCTTCCGCCACTATAGTTGCTCTACCGGATATTTCCACAAGTTTCTGTCTGTCAATCTCTGAAATGTCAAAGTCACAACTGAAACGAGCACCCGGCTTGATCAAAAAGAAGATGCGGTCCGTTAAAGCAAACGATACCTCATCTACATATCCATCCTTGTCCTTATAATAAAGAACACAATGCGAAGTGCTTTCCTCATTGAATTTATTATACCGCACCAAAAATACACTTTTCGGCGTATCATTGACAACGGTATAGTTCAGCGTATTTCCCTTAAGCGTAATATCAAATTTCACATCTTGCGCTTTCAAACTAAAAGGAACACACAACAAGACTCCTATCAAATACTTAACAAAAGCTTTCATACCTTTTTATTTAAGATTTTCATCAGTTAGATACAACCGATTGAAGAATAAACGTTTAGCAGAGTATTTGAGAATCAGAGGTAACGATTTGGCAACCGTGCCAATTTCAGCGATTTGCGGTGCTGTCAAATAACTCTTCTGATGTAAAGGTATAACAATTCTTGGAAAAGACAATATCCGTTATCGGATTTTTGTCTTCCATCGTTGCAAATTATTCATTGGGAAAGAGATAATCTCGTGAAGTATAGCTGCATTTGTGACTGATTGCCGTTGCATCTGATACCCAAAGTCATATTTTCACCGGTTCCAGTACTTCAGCAATCCAGCTCCAGATACAGCCGGACAGCAAGATAGACGGATACAGCCGCTCCCGTCCGCCACAAGGAAGACATGTCCACCGGAACATCCCGATGGAAACATGCCAGCAGACAGAAAAGCAGGAGCGGCATTTCACCGCTCCGCAAAATAAAATAATTTTCCAATCTTATGCACAACTAAACAGCTAGAAAACAAATTCCTTATACAAATGTTCCAATTCAAAATGATCGTCCTTCCAATAAGCGACAGCCAAACAAACTTGGGCTTTTCTTGCATTCCATGCAAGTGCCTGAGTCAAATTATATACTTGCATGAACTGTTGCTTAGCCGGCAATTCTTTCTGAAGAATCCGCCTGCTGTTTTTCGAATCATAATCTATCAACGGCAAAGATCTTGAAGCAGAAATGCCATCAAATGTTTTGTAATATAAAAAGATAAAGCCACCATTTAAAGTTTCTGAAACTTGATTAAGCAGCAACACATCTTTATCCCCCATATTGGAAACCGTCAGAGTCATCTCGTTTTTCGACTTGTCATACGTCAAGTTAAAGTCGATTTTCACTTCCTGCGCTTTGCAGATGCTAAAAATTGCGCTCAAAGCTCCTAAAAAAATTGTCAAACAAAGTCCTTTCATTGCCTTAATTATTTGATTCTTTCTGTATTTCTTTTTGAATTTCAGTATACTCCCATATTAAACGGTCTCTTTCTTTTCTATAAGAATCCGAAACCTCCGAATCCGGGAATTCAGCCTTTTCCGCTTCATGCGTATTGATTTCATTCTCATAATAAGACGAAGGAGTATTATAATATGAATAAGTCAACCAAATTCTATAAGTCGCTTCTATCTGATTAAGATAATGGCTCTTCATATCACCGTCCAATTCTTCCAAATTTATTCTAAGCTCAGACTCTATCTGTTTCTCTATAAAATCTTTAATTTCAGGAGGAACATTCTGCCGCCACAATTCAAGAGGGCCACTCTTGAACAATGCGCTTTTATATTCTGGCACATAATGCTTATGGTCAAAATGATACATTTCATGCCATATTGTTGCCAACCTGTCTATATCTGACAATTCTGGTTTATTGAAAAATTCATTACAAAGTACAATTATCCCACTCTTTTCTATTTTCGCAATCACGTTACAATTATTTGATTTCATAATCGTATATTTGGAAGGATTTATCCCATGGTTCTTTTCCAAGATACTCAGCAGAGAATTTACCTTCTTCTGTTCAGCCTCATTGAAAGGCACGGGAGGAGGAGATTGGGACTGCTGATTGTTACCATCACCCCCTTGTTCAACCTCACCGCTTCCTCCCTCATCGGAATCAGTCGAAGTATCTCCCGGATCTGGAAGCGGATCAGGGTCTATCGGAGTCATAATATCATCTTCCGGATTTCCTTCCTCACCAGTTCCAGGTTCATAGCTGTCACCTTCATCATAAACATAGGCTGAATCAACAAAGCCGTCACCGTCTATGTCAATATAATAAGTGCCATCGTCCGAATTGCAATAGATGGGATCGCCCCAACCGTCTGTTCCCACAAATGTAAAATTGTCGTTGCTCGTATCAAGAGAATTGTCGCTGTCATTATAATTGTCATCATACCAGGGGGCATCGCCAAACGTGTCATCCCACCAGTCATCCCAGAAATCGTCCGTCCAGTCGCCTTCGCCACGGCTCACCGCCGTCCTCGGACGGGAACCACGCTGTAAAGGGACGGGGCATCCGTGGAAAGGCCCTCCTCCCAGCCCGGAACAAACTCGCCTACCGGAAGCATCAGACGGCGGATATAGAACCCGTTGTCATGCTCATCCGGTCCAGCCGAACGGGAAGCCTTTCCGGACACATAGCTTTCAAAGAACGTCTTCGCCTCCTCCACAGAAAGCCCCTTGCCGTCGCCGCCATAAGGGACTTCCCTCGTCACCGGAAACTCGTCCACGCATCCCGACAGCAGCAGGGGAAGCAGAAGAAGCAGCATCACATGTCGTCGCAAAAATAAACAATTCTTTCCATTGTCATATAGCTTTCAATAAAATTACATCAATCCTTTCCGTTTCATCCGACGCTCAAAATCATACTTCCACACATCCGCCGGGACATCCCGATGGAAACATGTCAGCAGACAAAGAAACAGGAGCGGCATTGTGCCGCTCCGCATGATAAAAATAGTCCGCGATACATTACTACGACCAACTAAACAGATCTCTACTTGAATTGATAAGTTTTATCTATTACTTTCTTGTAAACATCTTTCTTATCTTTTAAGGATACAGCTTCTATCTGAACATGGACATCTACTTCATAAATATCATTTATATTACCTTCGTATAATTTCTCCAAGTCACAAACATACTTATTTTCACCATACTTGAAAAGGAATTTACCCTTAGTAGATTCATTTATAGGCAATTGCTCAGAAATAAAGAATGACCTTCTAAAAAGCACTTTCCCATTAGAATCTTTATACTGTAAAACTACAAAAGAAGCACTTCCCGGTTCATAATAATCCTGCCCAGAAAAAGGACATAGGCGATACAATTTATCCGTATTATTTCTTACTAAAAGAACAATCGTTTTCGTATTCGAATCATACAAATACCGTACATCTATTTGCGCAAGACATGTAAACGAATAAAGAGTAGCTATTAAAAATAATATCTTTCTCATACCATCTTATTTTATTTTACATTTTCCAGTTGTTCATACTTCCAAATCATAAAATCAATCAAACGTAACTCTGACACATCCGCCGGGACATCCCGATGGAAACATGCCGGCAGACAGAGAAGCAGGAGCGGCATTCCGCCACTCCGCACGATACCTACACACCGCAGGTTCATGGAATCTCTTTTTCCATTCTGACAATCTTAAGTTTGCCTTGTGCATCATCAAAGCAAACATTGGCTACGGCACTAATTTTTTCTATTGTTCCACCTGAAAAATAACGAGATATATCAATGGTACGGAGGTAGCTTTCCCCGGATTCCACTTTTACGAGATGCTGGTCCTGCACCGGCAAAACATAATTACAAATTTTACCGTCCGGCTTTTTACATCGTATAAAAAGGTGAGAGCCGGTACCTAAATCCACATAAGTTTCATGCAACAATATAAATTCGTCCATCTGATTTATGACTTTATAAATCACCTTGTTCCCCTCCCGTGTAAGACTGAAATCCACATCCTGAGCTTTAAGGCACAAAAAAGGAAAGAAACAAAACATACAGATACATATTAATTTTAACTTTTTCATAATTGCATACATTAAATTTAGAAACCATGTTCTCTTGCTATTCGAAGCCCTTCTTCATACTGCCATTCTGCATATTGACGATTTTCCATACAGTAATCCCTGTCTTCTATTCCTTTCCACAATCAATCTACAGGCTGCTCGTTACCGTCCCATAAATTGTAAGTTCTTGAAGACAATTGTGCTTTTGTATATACTCTTTCTTCAAATTTTCGTTTTGCAACAAGAGTAAATTTCCCATCAACTATACGATATGTATAATCAACTCTATTGCCTTTAAATTGAGTAAAGCTATCTAAAGGAATAGATTCAGCAGAAATTGGCTCCAGTACAGAAACTATGACCAAAGCACCACTATCAATCCGATATTGCTTGATTGGAATACCGGGGAAATACCAAACATTAGCCTCCAATGAGTCCAGTATCTTCCCGCTCGCATCCACAATAACAAGAACATCAGTCATCCAGTCCGTCACTCCACCAAAACTTACAGCCAACAAAACATTGCTAGAGCCAGGCATTTTGAATTTACCGTAAACGACCGGAGATGTATCAGCATCATCGGCAAGAAAATAATCTGTGCATTGCACGTTTCTGTACAATCTATTCGGGATTACTCCCCCTATATTCTGAATGCCGTACGTATTCGCATAAGGTACTCCTTTTTTCGCATCATAAGGCAACTCCGAAAATGGAAGATAATCCAATGCATCTTTCAATGTTCCCTGTGCCAAAGCACATACACTAAACATAAACATAAATAATATTACTATATTCTTCTTCATAAAACTTATATATTAGGTCGTATTTGAGTTAATTCATATTGCCGTTTTCCGCTCCAAGACATTCCACTAAAAGTGCCCTTTTCTGAATCATAATATAATCTCAATGAATCATCCATAACATTTGCCTTATTGGGTAAAGTTCTCCCCGTTTCAATATAATTGTAATAATATTCTCTTTTTTCCTCATCATACCCCCTTCCATACACAACTATCCAATGATCTGTTGTCTTATCATTATTAATTCCATAATTTATGGTATGATTTACACCTACAACAATCGGATGATTGACTGCTAAATGGGCATTTAATACATTAAATATCTCATTAGGATTTCCATCCAATGTCAATTTTCCATTCACTTCTTTATACAACTGAATATATACATTTGAGCTGCCAATATTGGCATTATTTCCTAATATTTGATGCATTATTATATCTGCCACTTGTTTACAATCTCGTTCACCTGGAACATAACCTGGATAAGAAGAAGTAGAATACGGTATCTTCACATCAGGAAGAGGATTCTCACCACCTTCTTCATTATTGTTCGTTTCTCCATTACCGCCTCCTATTCCTTCCTGCTCTCCGCCGGAATCAGTCGGAGCATCTCCCGGATCAGGAAGAGGGTCAGAGTCCGGCTGAGTAGTAGTTTCATCTCCAGGATTTTCTTCCTCGCCAGTTCCAGGTTCATAACTGTCACCTTCATCATAAACATAGGCCGAATCCACAAAGCCGTCACCGTCTATGTCGATATAATAGGTGTCATCATTCGAATTGTAATAGACATCATCGCCCCAACCGTCAGTACCGACCTGAACAAAATTGTCGTTGCCCGTGTCAAGAGGATTATCGCTGTCATTGTTGCTGTCGTCAGACCAGCTGTCATCAGACCACGAATCATCATCGAACGTGCCGTCCCACCAGTCGTCCCAGAAATCATCAACCCAGTCGTCCTCACCGCGGCTCACGGGCGTCCTCGGACGCGAACGCTGAAGCCAGACCCTGCCGAGTATCTTCTCCGAATGGAGCATGCGGAAAATATAGTCCTCCCTGTCAACTGCACCGTCAATGTAGATGCCTTCAACCTTCCTGCCGTTCAGGTAACGGTTCACGCGCACACGACGGCCCTCCAGGGTCGTATATACCTTCACGCCGGAATAGCTTCCCATCTCCTCACCGTTCGTCAGGACACGCCCGATGTTGCCGCCGAATAAAGAAGGCGATGAAGCAGCCCATACTGCCGCTCTTCGGATCCTTCACGACCACCAGCTTGTGCCAGCACTTCGTCTGATAAACCTTCCCG
>OGEZ01000275.1_pt1 | contig 52812 bp, 50 predicted proteins | sample 1570831 | NCBI WGS metagenome assembly OGEZ01 (sample SAMEA2582059, study PRJEB24529) | metagenome | biome: Human gut stool | place: China | collected 2011
GTGACAAGCACGCACATTACCTACATTCTAACAAATGAAAATATTAAAAGTAATAGAAAAAACCAGAGCTTATGCCCTAGTTTTCTATCTATTTTGCTATCACTAAATTATCTGTTTTATCGCTTCATTTAGCTAATTCCTTGAAGGCATCTAAATGACGAGACAAAACAGAGTTAGCCACATCGTCGACTGTGACCTGCTCTGCAACTTCTGTCTCACCTTATTCATTTTTAATTAAGGTGTCATATTCTACCAATACATACTTGGGCTTATTATTTTTTAGAATCACTGCAGTCCCCTTGCTGTCGACCATACGAGCAACTTTAGAAAAATTTTGGTTAGCTTCAGAAATGGGAACTAAATTTTCAAGATTAATCTGCATCATAATCCCCTCCCTAGATTTATCATAGCATTTTTTAGAGAAAACCAGTAAATAGGATATATTTGTCCTAGAAAGCGATTCTAAGACAATTAAAGTACATCCTTGTTTCAAAAGTTTGCAGATTTGAACTTCGTTTTGTTATAACATACATAAATAAACATTTGTTACGATAAAACATCGAAAAAACTATTTAATAGGTGATAAAAAATAACCTCCAATACATATTACATGTACATGGAGGTTAGTGCACCTTTTCGATATTAAAAAAATAATCTAGATAATCACTGATTTCATTAGAGGTATTCGCTAATGACTTTTTGATATCAATGACACCTAATAGTTCGAGATGTTCATTAAATATTTTGTTATAATCAATATTCGCTGTCAATAAAATAATTTGTGCATAAACGTTACTCCTCCTAATTTTTTTAACTTTTTTCCATAATTACAATTCTTTGTAAATGTGATAAAATAAAGAGTGTTAGTTGCTGTAGTAATCCTTATAGAATTAAAATGATTGTTAACTTTAACTTTTAACTTATATTTTTTAATATACTTTTTAACAGTTATCAACAACCAAAAGTGCCTCACAATATTGAACATACTTCACCTCCAATTCCTATTTTTATTATAGCTTGGTTATACCATTTAATTTGTCATATATCATAAACGGTTCATTTTTTGTCATTTACAGTAAAAGTATACCGATATAATAGTTTCTAGAACTGTTACGATATACCGGTTTTATGACTACTATCATTACTTAAAAGTTTACATACTTATATGTGTACTGCATGTTAGGGAAAATTATCTGTATTTGTAAAGAAACTTGGATTTTTATTTAGACGTCCTAAAAAAACAAAACAAATATATTTTCATACTGGAAAAAGACTTCAATGTCTTTTACTACAGTACTAAATTTTTTATCGAATGGAGAGTACACTAATTGTTAAATATTTTTATTTTAGAAGACGAATTTTTACAACAAACACGAATAGAGACCGTTATTAAGGATGTTATTGCAAAAAAATCTCTAAAATGTAAAGGACCTGAGGTTTTTGGAAAACCTAGCCAGCTACTTGATGCGATTTCCGAAAGAGGTTCTCATCAACTTTTCTTTTTAGATATTGAAATTAAAGGAGAAGAAAAAAAGGGGCTAGACATTGCGAAAGAAATCCGAAAAAAAGACCCTAATGCAACAATTGTTTTTGTAACAACACATTCAGAATTTATGCCAGTCACTTTTAAATATAGAGTTGCTGCACTAGATTTTATCGATAAAGCTTTGGATGATGAAGATTTTTATGAACGTGTTCATTTAGCAATTGAATATACCATGGATAAAATGGGTGCCACTATTGCCCAAGATTCATTTACTTTTGAAACAGCTACGGCCCATGTTCAAGTGCCTTTTAACAATATTTTATTTTTTGAAACATCCCCAACAATACATAAAGTTATTTTGCATACTAAAGAAGAACGAATGGAGTTCTACGCCAGTATTTCAGAAGTTGAACGAGCTGATGACCGCCTATTTCGATGCCATCGTTCATTTATCGTTAATCCTGAAAATATCGTTAGGATCAATAAGGAAGAAAAAATGGTCATGTTTGAAAATAATAATGAATGTCCCATTTCGCGTACGAAATATAAGGGCCTCCTAGAAAAAGTTAAATCTCTGAAAAGCTAAGGTGTTTCTATGGATATAGTTATAAATTTATTGCTGTTCTATTCTAAGATATTAGTAGCATTGTTACTGTTTCAACAGGTTAGTAACCAACCAATCAAACCTTTGTGGTGTATTATTGGTCCATTTTTGTATGTTCTACTCCTCATCATATGTCCTCCTGTTGGGTACTTTACTTTCTTTTTTATCTTTATTGCTTATAACATATATCAAAATAAGTATGGTAGTAAAACACTTGATATTTTTTATGGCTTGTACCCCGTTATCGTTGAAAGCTTGCTAGGTAGAATGTTAGCATTCTACGTTTTCCCTCTACTAGGAGTCTCAGTCTTCAATGAAGTCAAACTAAGTTGGTTTGATATCTTAATTCAATTACTGGTTTTCCCTCTTCATTTACTCATAGTAAAATCTCTTAGGTTAGATTTTAACGAAATAAAAGAAGGTTTCAAGCGTTACTATTTCAGGTATTCATTATTACTGATCAACATCTCTATGTTTGTATATATGCTCTTAGTTTCTATACTTGTTATTTATAGAGACAAATTAGCTGATGCAGATAATTGGAGAGGACATATTAATAACTTTTATATTGTTCTGTTTTTTGTAATGCTACTCTATCTCAATGCAATTTCAAAAGAAAAACTAGAGAAGGAAATTATTGATCAAAAAGATACTCAACTAAATGAACTATCTATCTATAGCCATCATGTTGAATCACTTTATGAGGAAATTAGAAGTTTCCGTCATGACTACATTAATATTTTGACCAGTCTAAAATTAGGAATTGATAATCAAGATATTGAAGCTATTAAAACTGTTTACAATGGCGTACTTAGAGATAGTGGAACCCAATTCTATGATAGTAAGTTTGATATTGCTAAACTTAGTAATATTAAGAATGATGCTATCAAAAGTATTCTTTCCGCTAAATTACTTGAGGCACAAAATAGGGGAATTTCAATTTCTGTTGAGATTGAAGAACCTGTTAGTAATTTTAGGATAGAATTACTAGATTTCATAACTGTTCTTTCTGTCCTTTGTGATAATGCCATTGAAGCCACCATTAAAGCCACAAGTCCTAGAATGACTGTTGTTTTCATAAACAATGATGATTCATTGGTACTTATCGTTGAAAATAGTATAAAATCAGAAAAAGTGGATGTTAGTCATATTTTTGCTAGGGGATACTCTAGTAAAGGGGAAGGAAGAGGTCTTGGGTTACATAATGTAAATAGCGTATTGGAAAAATACCCTAAATCTACGATTACCACTCGTAGTGCAAATCATCTCTTTTCTCAAACTATCAGATTTTGTAAGTAAGTCTCAACTTTTAACTTTAACCTCTTTAATCGACTTAGGTTTTGCATTTGAATAGTCTGTTTCTAGTATTTTTGCTACATAACTTAATAATTTTGGGGACCACTAGCATAGCTAGTGGTTTTCGTAAGACCAAAAAAAGACAGTAACTTCAGAATAGTTACTGTCTTTTTTTTATTTCATGTTTATCTTAAAGCCTTGATAGACTTGAAAAGTGGTTTATAAAGACTTCTTAATCATTTATCAATGCCCTACATCTGAATATGAAATATAATAACGTTGCCCATCTTTGACAAAACTATACCAGTTTCCATCAGGTAAAATTTCATATTTATCCCAATCAACATCACCTGCAGGCATTTTAGAAACAACCCCACTGTCTTTATCTGGTGCAGCATATACAGGGGTTTCCTCATCAAGTGTCAATGTTCCAGAAGTAGCTGTCCAAGCACCTCGACCACCTTCAACTCCTCCAACTTGAGAAGTTGGTGTTGTTGCTTCAGCCACTTGCCCACCATCTGTGGTACCTGCTTGAGCTTGTTCTTGAGAAGAAGCTTTAGGTGCTACTGCTGAAGCCTGAATGTCATTTTCTTCATTTGAAACTGCTGAAGATGATGATTGAGCTGCTTTCTTATCCTTCTTAACAGCTTTACTTGAGCTTGAAGATGATTTCTTAACCGTCTTGGCTGGGCTACTACTTGTGCTAACACGCGCTGACTCATGACTATTAAATTTAGTCACTAAGAAGATAGCGAGGATAACTACAATAAGAGCTGATAGGATACCAATGAGTTTAGTTGTTGTTTTCATGATTGACGTTCCTTTTCTTATGATTTACAAGATTAGTATAATATAAAGACAACTAAAGTTTCATTGAAGTCATAAACTGTAGTTTTTTCGTCATAAAAGGACAACATCTTCTATTTTTAGCGTCTATTTTAAATGATGGTCTTTATAATATTATTCGTCATGATACAGAATTAAATGAAAAACTTGCACAACACGAACGAGATTACTTAGAGGGTGAAAGACGTGATCCACCTCCTACACAACTATTTGGATATGATGCTATAACTGATAATGAATCAGATTTTCATTGTGAAGAATTGACTATTGAAAATGAAAATTTATAAAAAGGTTAGTTCTCGTATTTTTTTCTACGACTAATATCAAACATAATATATTTAGAAATATTGAAAATAAGGAGATAATAAATGATGAATCATGTCAATTCCCAAATAAAAAATAGGAGAAGAAATACAGTTATTGCAAGAGGAAAAATCATAAATATCGAACATAATGAGGATTGCTCTTACTTAAAATTATTTATTCGAAATGGCGCTGGACTAAGACATACTTACTTAACATTTAGATATGATCCAAAAATATTTTATATTAGTAAAAATCAATATGTGATAATTACAGCACATATTAAAAATAAACAAAACCAGTCTAAAATAGAAAAACAAAAAACTGCCAAAGAATTTTTGGCAGGAAACCAAATCAATTTATCAGTTTCTCATAATCGCTTATCGTAATAAAAAACCAGAGCTGATGCCCTGGTTTTCTTTATTAAGCGACTTGAGTCGTTACCTTATTATTTAAGAGTAACTGAAGCTCCAGCTTCTTCAAGTTTAGCTTTGATTTCTTCAGCTTCAGCTGCAGCAACACCTTCTTTAATAACTGATGGTGCACCGTCAACGATAGCTTTAGCTTCTTTAAGACCTTCACCTGTGATTTCACGTACAACTTTGATAACGCCAACTTTTTTGTCGCCTGCAGATGTCAATTCAACGTCGAATGAATCTTTAGCAGCACCAGCGTCAGCAGCACCAGCTGCAGCAGCAGCTACAGGAGCAGCAGCAGTTACGCCAAACTCTTCTTCGATAGCTTTTACAAGGTCGTTCAATTCAAGGATTGAAGCTTCTTTAATTTCAGCAATAATGTTTTCAATGTTCAATGCCATTGTGATTTCCTCCAAATGTGTTTTTTAATATAGTGTTTTAAACGTAGCTTAGGCTACGAGTTGTGAAGATGGGCTTATGCAGCACCGTCTTCTTTGCTTTCTGCAACCGCTTTGACAGCGTATGCAACGTTGCGCACTGGCGCTTGAAGTACAGAAAGGAGCATAGAAAGCATACCTTCTTTGTTTGGAAGTGATGCAAGAGCGTTGATTTCTTCGACTGAAGTGAACGCACCGTCAACAACACCACCTTTGATTTCAAGAGCTTCTGCGTCTTTAGCAAATTCGCTAATAACTTTTGCTGGTGCGATAACATCTTCGTTTGAGAATGCTACTGCAGATGGACCAACAAAAAGTTCTTTAAGGTCTTCAAGACCTGCTTCTTCAGCTGCACGGCTCAAGATAGAGTTTTTGATAACTTTAAATTCAACGCCTGATTCACGAAGATTACGACGAAGAACTGTATCTTGGTCAACTGTAAGTCCACGAGAGTCAACAACAACGATAGATGCTGCTGCTTTCATTTTCTCAGCGACGATAGCAACCTGTTCAGCTTTCTTAGCAATAATAGCTTCACTCATTAGTAGTTTTACCTCCGTTTTTATTTTTGGGCTAGGCACAAAAAAATCGTACCTAAACCTAGACACGAAAGTACAATACGTTACAAAAAATAGTTACGTTTTGTGCCTCGGTTGGATGTTTACGAGTCTTGCTCCCCAACTGTCTTAGGTCAGTTTTTTCAAACCTTATTTATAATATCATGACCTAAATCAGACGTCAAGAAAAAAATGCAATTTTTTTATTTTTTTCTCTATCTTTTTTCGAAGACCATAAAACCTCTCAAAATCTAAAGATTTCAAGAGGTTATTTCTAATCATACCTAAGGGCTTCGATAGGGTCGAGTTTTGAAGCCTTATTAGCCGGCAGGAGGCCAAAAATGATTCCTACGCCTGCTGAGAAGGCTATGCTTCCCATGGCTACACCAAGAGAAACCGTCGCTTTAAGGTCCATGGCATTCCCAATTGGTCCAACTACAAGGGCCGCAAAACCTAGACCAATCAGACCACCCAGGATGGTAAGGACCATCGATTCAATCAAAAACTGAGTCAAGATTTTACGACGTGTGGCGCCTAAGGCTTTACGGAGACCAATCTCTCGTGTCCGCTCAGTTACCGAAACCAGCATGATATTCATAACACCAATTCCACCAACTAATAATGAAATCCCAGCAATCGCACCGACAACAGTGGTAATGGTTCCAAAAATCGTGTTCACCTGATCTAGGGCCGAACTCATATCTGCTGCCTTATATTCTCCATTGTCATCTTGGGCCAACTGGGTCAAGCGTTTAGCAGCATCCTTAGCAACGCTACTACTATTTTTTACATCGGTCACATGGAAAAAAATCTGGCCAATAGCATCAGTGTTATTTTCTGCCGCTAACTGGGTATTGGCCACAAGAGCTGTTCCAATTTCACCATAAGCACCAATTGCTGTGTCTTTATTCTTATAAACACCAATTACACGATAATCATTGTTCCCAATAGTAACCACTTGGTTAAGGGCATCCTCATTCGTCTCAAAGAGTTTTTTAGCTACCATCTGATCAATGACAATAACTCGTGAAAAGTTTTTATAATCATTGTCTTGCAAGGAACGTCCTGTCAACATTTCTAACTTTTTGGCTTTAAAGTAGCCCTGACTGGCACCTGTGATATTAACATTCTTCACGGTCTTTTTTTGGAGGGAGATCGAGGAAGTTAGGCTGTTGGTCACAAAATAACTATCGATACCTGGCGTCTGCTTAGCCACTTGCTCTAACCAAACTTCTTTAACCGGTTTGGTAGGTTGTGCCAAATCTGCATAAGCAGGATCTAGCTCCTCACCCTTGGCTTCATAGTAGACTTGAACTGTATCCTTGTCACCAGTCACACTATCGGTAACACTCTGACGCATTCCATTTCCTAGACCCATGATAAGTACTACCGCAGCAACACCAATGATGATTCCCAACATGGTCAGGAAGGACCTCATCTTGTGTGAACGGATAGAACTAAGAGCAAATTTCCAATTTTCCATTCTTACCTCCTAGTCAATCCGAACGCTGTCCGTCGTATCTTGGGTGATTTCACCATCACGAATGACAATCTTACGTCGGGCATAGTCTGCAATCTCTGGCTCATGGGTAACCATGATGATAGTCTTTCCTTCACGGTTCAGCTGGGTTAAGAGCTCCATAATCTGCATCCCTGTCTTGGTATCAAGAGCACCCGTAGGTTCATCGGCCAAAATGATTGCCGGATCGTTAGACAGTGCACGCGCAATGGCAACCCTCTGCTTCTGTCCACCAGACAGCTCCGATGGTAGGTGATGACTACGGTCTGACAAGCCAACTTTTTCCAAGAATTGTTGTGCCCTTTGCTTACGTTCACGTGGAGATTTCCCTGCATAAATCAAAGGAAGCTCTACGTTCTTTTGGGCACTTAACTTTGGCAAGAGAAAAAATTGTTGAAAGATAAAGCCAATCTGGTCATTTCGTACCTTGGCTAATCGATTTTCGGAGAGGTTATCCACATCTTCCCCCTCAAGTTGATAGGAACCTGTAGTCGGTTGATCAAGGAGTCCGATAATATTCATGAGGGTTGATTTCCCTGAACCAGAAGGACCCATGATAGCCACAAAGTCACCTTCTTGAACTGATAAATCAATCCCCTTGAGTACCTGCAAGGACTCTTGACCATTTTTGAAAGACTTGGTGATGCCTTTTAAAACCATAAGCGCTGCCTTAGTCACTAGACTTCACCTCTTCTCCACTAGTGTCTTTTGATTGTTTGCTATCAGCATCCGTCACATCTTTTAGGGTTTCGCCATCCTTAAAGGATTTATCTGCCTTGGTGATAACTTTTTGACCTTCTTTAAGTCCTGAAGCAATTTCCTGTTGCTTGGCATCTGCATTACCAAGTTTGACCTTAACTTGCTTGATTTTCTGAGTCTCTTCATCGTAAACCCAGACATAGTTGTCAGAGCCTTTCTTGGTCACAGCAGTTACAGGAACCAACAAGGCATCATCATCCTTTGTCACTTCAAGAGATACATTAAAACCTTGTTTCAGTTTTCCGATAGGACTAGTCAATTGAACCTTGTATTCATACTGAGAACCTGATTGACCTGAGTTGCCAGACGTCCCCGTTGACTGGTTGGCATTTTGCTTAGGATAATTGGAAACGTAGCTGACTTTACCGGTCCAAGTTTGATCTGGGTAGACTTTGGAAGTAATCTTGACCTTTTGACCTACTGAAATATTTGGAATGTCATATTCTGTTAAGGTCCCTTGAATCTCAAATTGACCTTCACTTGTCACATGAACTAGAGTTTGACTCTCTTTAGAAGCAGGGTCCACAGAGTCCGCGACTTCTACGACTGTCCCATTAGCATCTGAAACAATCACTGTTTGGTTGAGAACATCTTGCGCCTTTTCTAGCTCTGATGCTGCATTAGCAATAGCATCATTATAGTCTTGTAAGGTTTGGTAATTACTTGCCTCGGTTTGCTGACGCTGCTGAGGGCTAACGATAGTTGTCGAATCATCCTCATCCGAATCACTACTTGTTTGTGCTGAAGCCGCAGGAGCCGTCCCATACTGTTGGAAATAATTACGGTCACGAACTGCCTTATTGTAGGCACGACTAGCCGTATCATAAGCCGCTTGGGCTGAGGTGCTATCGTATTGGACCAGTTGCTGACCGACGCTAACTTCCTCACCAACAGAGACTGTCACAGTGGCATTGCGTCCAATGGTATTGTCAAAATAAACATACTGTTCCGACTGAGCCTTCACCATACCAGTCAGAAGTGTCGACGAGGCTAGCTGCCCCTTAGTTACCTTACTTGCTGTAGGGGACTCAGAAGCCTTATCATTCTTGCCACCACCTGCAAAAAGGTTAAAGCCTAGGACCAAAAGGACAAGGAAGCCAATTCCTCCAATGATCCAAACTCTTTTTTTATTTTTAAATAACTTTGGACTGATTTTCTTTCGCATATATCTCTCTTTTCTATTTGTACTACATGGATAAAACAATTGTAATACTTTTAATTTCCACTGTCAATGACCCTCTCTTACATCCATGACACCATAATGCAACTTTTGATTGGGCCGAACCTGGCGTTCAAAACCAAGTTCCTCAAAAATAGGGTCACGAAAATGCGCCTTGATGATAATTCTTTCTCGGCCAACACGTTTAGCCTCATCGAGCCATTCTCGCGTTAGGCGACTGCCATTGGCCAGAGGTTTGATAGCATGTAGATTTTCTGATTCCTTTATGGTCTCTGAAAACATAGGATCGGCATAGATGATATCAAAGGAATTGTCAGCTTTAGCTTTCAAAAAAGACAAGCTATCGCTCTTAATAGCTTTAATAGAACGCATGGCTTTTTCAAGCTGCTTATTAGCCGTCTGATAAGTTGCCAGACCACGAGAGACCACCTGAAAAATCACTTCTTGACTCTCAAGGGCTGTCACCCTATTTCCCACTGCTGCCATCACTAGACTATCTGAAGCCAGCCCCATGGTCGTGTCAAGAATAGACTTGGGAGATTGCCCCAAAAGACTAATTAAAGCATCATGTGGAGCCTTAAGCCGAAGGACAGCCGTATCAGGATGAAAGGCCAACTCACTGGCATCTGCATTGACAAAAGACAATCTATCCTTATATAGAAGATAAAAGGGGCCAAATCGTTCCAGACATTTGGATAAAGACAACTTGCGTCGCGGCCGATAGTCAACTCCTAGTTCGCTAGCTAATTCTTGGGCATGCGCAATTAAGGACTCGTTTTCACGTAAAGATGTCGTAATAATCATGTTTCTAGTATAGCAGAATCTTAGGAAACAAAACCATCGTCTTAGCTTTCATTTTTAACTTGTTAGCTTACATTTGTGTAAGAAAAAGCCCCAGCAAGGCTGAGACTCAGAACATAATTAAACTATTTTTAAATATGAAATAGATTTTGCGAACCTAGTCAGCTTAGACCGAGACTTTTGGCAGTGATGAAAACGTCTGAAACTAATCGTTTCAGACGTTCGGAAGTTTTGAGACTTTCGGCTCAAAACTTAGTCATGGAACTTCGAAGAAGATCGCTGACGTCCGCCATCACCCAAGAAAAGTCTCAAAAGAAAACTGTGTCTTCAATAAAAAAAGTCCCAGCAATGCTGAGACTCTGTTTTAAAATTAGATAGCTTCTGTTGTAAAGCTACGGCTTTCAAGCACACGCACCATAGCATCTGCTGTATCAAGGGCTGTGAAGAGTGGAATTCCTGCTTCAATAGCTGAACTACGGATAGCTGCTCCATCCTCGTCATAAGTACGTTTGTTACCAACCGTATTGATAATAGCTTGCGCTTTACCTGTACGAACAAGGGCTGGAATGTCATTGTCGTCATTTTCACCTAATTTGTTAACAAGCGTTGCGTGAACTCCATGTTCATTCAAGAACTTAGCTGTTCCTTCAGTGGCGTAGATACCGTAACCGATAGCATCGAAACGACGAGCCAAATCAAGGGCTTCTTCTTTCGTATCATCATGAATAGTAAAGATGACATTACCAAAGGTTGGCAAGTGGAGGTAAGAAGCTTCAAAGGCTTTATATAGGGCTTTTTCAAGAGTCGCATCTGTACCCATAACTTCACCAGTTGATTTCATTTCAGGTCCAAGGAGACTATCTACCTTAGCCAATTTTGTGAATGAGAAGACTGGTGCTTTAACATGGACATGCTTGCTTTCTGGGTAAAGACCATCTTTGTAACCTTGTTCAGCCAATGATTTACCAAGAATCAAGTTTGTAGCAACTTGTGCCATTGGGATATCAGTCACTTTAGACAAGAATGGTACCGTACGGCTGGCACGTGGGTTAACCTCGATAACATAGACAGTTTCGTCCTTAATAACGAACTGAATGTTCATCATACCAATACAGTTAAGACCGATAGCCAAACGTTTCGTGTAATCAGCGATAGTCTCTTGGATTTTCTTAGAAAGAGTTTGTGGTGGGTAAACCGCCATTGAATCCCCTGAGTGAACCCCTGCACGTTCGATGTGTTCCATAATACCTGGAATCAAGACATCCTTACCATCAGAGATGGCATCCACTTCACACTCACGTCCAATGATATAGCTATCAACAAGGACTGGATGGTCTGGACTTGCCTTAACGGCTGTACGCATGTAAGAACGAAGGTCATCTTCATTTTCAACAATTTCCATGGCACGTCCACCCAAAACGTATGATGGACGAACAAGAACTGGGAAGCCAATCTTACGAGCTGCTTCAACCGCTTCTTCTTCATTTGTCGCTGTTTGTCCTGGTGGTTGTGGGATATCGAGGTCTTTAAGGGCTTGTTCAAAAAGGTCACGGTCTTCGGCACGATCAAGGTCAGCAACCTGTGTACCCAAGATTTTCACACCAGCTTTAGACAATGGCTCTGCCAAGTTAATGGCTGTTTGACCACCAAACTGAACCACGACACCCTTAGGTTGTTCCAATTCGATAACGTTCATCACGTCTTCGAAGGTCAATGGTTCGAAGTAAAGTTTATCTGAAACTGAGAAGTCTGTTGAAACCGTCTCAGGGTTAGAGTTCATGATGATGGCTTCGTAGCCAGCAGCTTGAATAGCTTTTACAGAGTGAACTGTCGCATAGTCGAACTCAACCCCTTGTCCGATACGGATAGGACCTGAACCAAGAACAATGACTGATTCTTTATCAGATTTGATTGACTCACTTTCCCACTCGTAAGTTGAGTAGAAATATGGTGTTGATGACTCAAACTCAGCCGCACAAGTATCAACCATCTTGTAAACAGGAACAATGTTATTTTCCAAACGTGTCGCACGTACTTGGTCAGCTGTTTGATTCCAAAGATCAGCAATCTTACGATCAGAGAAACCGTTACGTTTAGCTTCTTTCAAAACATCAACATCGCCTACGTGAGTAGCCAATTCTTGTTCCAATTCGAAGATATGGAGCAATTTGTCGAGGAAGAAGATATCAATCTTAGTCAACTCTGACAATTCTTCAATAGTATAACCACGACGGATAGCTTCAGAAAGGTAGAAGAGACGGTCGTCTTGAGCTTTGACAATCTTTTCAACCAAGGCGTCGTCTGTGACGTCCACAAGCTCAGGCATTTCATTGTGGTAAACACCGATTTCAAGTGAACGGCAGGCTTTAAGAAGTGACTCTTCAATGTTACGACCGATAGCCATAACTTCACCAGTTGCTTTCATTTGAGTACCAAGACGACGTTCCCCGTGTTCAAATTTATCAAATGGGAAACGCGGAATCTTAGCAACCACATAGTCAAGAGCTGGCTCAAACATAGCGTAAGTTGTACCAGTGACTGGGTTAATCATTTCATCAAGTGTCAAACCAACAGCAATCTTGGCTGCCAATTTGGCGATTGGGTAACCAGTTGCTTTTGAGGCAAGGGCTGATGAACGAGACACACGTGGGTTTACTTCGATAACATAGTACTTGAAGCTATTAGGGTCAAGAGCCAACTGTACGTTACAACCACCCTCAATTTTAAGGGCACGAATAATCTTCAAGCTGGCATCACGAAGCATTTGGTTTTCAATATCTGACAAGGTTTGCGTTGGGGCAAATACGATTGAGTCCCCTGTGTGGATACCAACTGGGTCAAAGTTTTCCATGTTACATACCACAAGAGCATTGTCTGCGGCATCACGCATAACTTCGTATTCGATTTCTTTAAAACCAGCGATAGAACGTTCAATCAAACATTGGGTTACTGGTGACAATTTCAATCCATTTTCAGCGATTTCACGAAGTTCTTCTTCATTGGCACACATACCTCCACCAGTACCACCAAGGGTAAAGGCTGGACGAACGATAACTGGGTAGCCAATCTCTGACGCAAAGGCAACTGCTTCTTCAACCGTATTTACAATCTCTGATTCTGGAATTGGTTGTTCCAAATCTTCCATCAATTGTTTGAAGAGGTCACGGTCTTCGGCTTGGTCAATGGCAGACAATTTTGTTCCCAAAAGCTCTACTCCAAGCTCATCAAGAATGCCAGCTTTTGACAATTCCATTGCCATATTCAAACCAGTCTGTCCACCAAGAGTTGGCAAGAGAGCATCAGGACGCTCTTTACGAAGAATACGTGTGACAAACTCAAGCGTAATTGGTTCAATGTAAACCTTGTCTGCGATTTCTTTATCAGTCATGATAGTCGCAGGGTTAGAGTTAACAAGAACAACACTGTAGCCTTCTTCTTTCAAGGCCAAGCAGGCTTGCGTACCAGCGTAGTCAAACTCAGCAGCCTGACCAATGATGATAGGACCAGACCCGATAACCATAATTTTTTTAATATCAGAACGTTTAGGCATAATTTATGATACAAAGCCCGTTAAGGACCCAGTGAAAATAGGAAACGTGACGACGACGCCTAAGCGTCTAGTCACCGTTTATCTTTTTCACACAGTCCTTAGGGCGTATTCACTTCCGTGAACCTGTATCTTCTCCTTTCTATTTGACAACTCTCTGGTTGTCATTAAATAAGGTAGTAGACTGGGGCCAACAAGAGTCACACCCCACTATAGTCACTAGACAGTTGCAATTAACGACGTGCTTTTTCGGCTTGGAAAGCATCAATCAATTCCAAGAACTCATCGAAGAGATAGCTCGCATCGTGTGGACCAGGTGCTGCATCTGGGTGGAATTGCACTGAGAATGCAGGGAAGTCACGGTGACGAACACCTTCAACTGACTTATCATTAATTTCTTCGTGTGTTACCATGAGGCAATCTGGAAGTGTCTCACGGTCAACGGCATAACCATGGTTTTGGCTGGTGAAGTCAACACGACCAGTCGCAATTTCACGAACCGCATGGTTAAATCCACGGTGACCAAACTTCATCTTGTAGGCCTTGGCACCATTCGCCAAACTAAACAACTGGTGACCCATACAAATACCAAAAATTGGAATTTTGCCTTGAATGCCACGAATCATATCAAGTGCATACGGTACATCTTCAGGGTTACCTGGACCGTTTGACAACATCACACCATCTGGATTAAGATGGAGAATTTCTTCGGCAGTGATATCATGTGGCACAACAGTCACGTTACAGTCACGTTTTGAAAACTCACGCAAGATAGAGTGCTTGAGACCAAAGTCAACCAAAACGATATTTTTACCAACACCTGGTGCTGGGTAGGCTGTCTTAGTTGATACCTGCTCAATATTGTTGGTTGGCAAAACAGTCGCACGCAATTGATCTTGCAAGTGCTCGATACTGTCACCAGGATTAGCCAAAGTCGCTTTCATGGTACCGTGTTGACGGATAATCTTAGTCAAGGCACGTGTATCAATACCAGAGATACCGGGGATGTTTTTTGCTTTCAAAAACTCATCCAAGGTCATTTGGTTACGCCAGTTGCTGGCACGACGGCTAGCCTCTGACACAACAACACCCTTGGTCGTTGGCTTAATTGACTCATAGTCGTCACGGTTAACGCCGTAGTTACCAACAAGTGGATAAGTAAAAGTCAAAATTTGACCATTGTAAGACTGATCTGTGATAGATTCTTGATAACCTGTCATACCAGTATTAAAGACGATTTCACCCGTCACATCCACATCAGCACCGAAGGCCTGACCTTCAAAAATAGTGCCGTCTTCCAAAATAAGTAAACGTTTTGCCATTATAGTAAATTGTTCCTTTCACTAAGATACAAAGGGCGTTAAACATCTGAATGAAAATCAAATCTAACAAAGAAGCTCTAGCCTCTAGGAAGATTTGTCTCTTTTCAAAGATTTAGCCCGTGTTCTTTTTCGTCTGATTCTCTCAGGAATCGGTTAACGTTGTTTACGCTTTGCCATTTAAAATAGCTTCAATAATTGCCATACGGACAAAGACCCCGTTTTGCATCTGAGCAACGATACGAGCCTTAGGCGCCTCAACCAGGCTATCAGCAATCTCCACATCACGATTAACCGGAGCAGGGTGCATAATAATCGCCTGATCAGCTAACTTGGCATAACGTTCTTCAGTCAAACCATAGAAAGCATGGTAGTCTTCTTTTGAAAATCCTTTATCGTCCCCATGACGTTCGTGCTGAACACGAAGCAACATGAGCACATCCAAGTCCTCAATGACGTCGTCAATAGCCACATGCTGACCATAGACATCGAACTCATTCGAGTACCACTCTGCAGGACCAGCAAAATAAAGCTGAGCACCCAAACGCTTGAGAATCTGCATATTGGACTTAGCGACACGCGAATGCGTAATATCACCTGCAATACAAATCTTAAGATTTTCAAAGGTTCCGAACTCTTCGTAAATGGTCATCAAGTCAAGCAAACACTGACTTGGGTGTTGCCCTGAACCATCACCACCATTAACAATAGAGGTCTGAATAGTCCTACTATCAATCAACTGCTTGTAGTAATCAACTTCCGAGTGGCGAACCACACAGATGTCAACGCCCAAGGCAGACATGGTCAAAATCGTATCATAGAGGGTCTCACCCTTATTCACCGAGCTAGTTCCAGCATCGAACTCAATCACATCCAAGCCAAGTTTTTTCTCAGCCACTTCGAAGGACTTGTGTGTTCGTGTTGAATTTTCAAAAAAGAGATTGGCAGCGAAATACTGTCGATCCAGCTGGAAATCAGCTCTGCCATTTTTAAAATCTCCACCTCGACGAATCAGGCCCAAGACCTCTTCATTCGTGAGGGTTTCCATGGTCACTAAATGCTTCAGTGACACTTTTCCATCTGCAATCGCCATAGTTTTTCCTTTTAAATTGATTGACTAATCTTTGCTACCTTTTTTAGGATCTGGCAAAATTTGGTAGAGCAAGATACCAAGAATAGTTGAGCTTGCCACACCCGTGATTTGAAGACCACCAAGGTCAATCATCAAACCACCGATACCAGAAACCAAGATAACACTAGCAATCAAGAGATTCTTTTTATTATCAAAATCAATCTTATGTTCAACTAAAATTTTCAAACCGCTAGCAGCGATAACCCCAAAGAGGGCAATAGATAATCCCCCTAATACAGGAGTTGGAATAGAATGCAAGAGTGCTGATAGCTTACCAATAAAGCTCATCAAGACCGCAATCACTGCTGCGCCCGCAATAACGTAAACTGAGTAGACCTTACTGAGGGCCATAACCCCAATATTTTCACCATAAGAAGTTACCGGAGGAGCTCCAAAGAATCCAGCGATAATCTGTGCCAAACCATCACCAGTAAGGGTACGGTCAAGACCTGGGTCTTTAAAGTAATCACGCTCAGTCAAACTGTTTAGAACCATGACGTGACCAAAGTGTTCAGTCATCGTCACAAAGGCAATCGGAGCCATGGTCAAAATCGCACTTGGATAGAGCTTAAAGCTATAATCCACAAATGGAATGTCAAAGTTCGGAACCTGAATCCAATGTGCCGCTGCTACCTCTGAGAAATTGATAAAGCTATGTCCTGTCAGCAAACCAAGAACCGCTGAGAAAATATAGCCCACAATTAAACCAAGTAAAATTGGGATAACACCGATAATCTTCTTGCCATACATGTTAAAGAGGATAACCGCAAAGAGGGTCACCATCGAAATCAAGAGAGCATAGATACTATAGCTTTTATTTAAAGTTGTTGCATCATTGACTGCATTAGCTGCAAGGTTCAAACCAATCACCATGATAATAGGGCCAACCACAATTGGTGGAAGGACCTTATCAATCCAGTCTTTACCCGCATACTTAACAATCAGAGCCACAAGCAAGTAAACCAAACCACCTGCCATGGCACCTTGAGCCACTGCCGCAATGCCATCAGTCTTCATAAGTGTCTGCATAGCCGCAATATAGGCAAAACTAGACCCCATGTAAGCTGGAATTTTGTACTTGGTCACCGTCAAGTGAGCCAAAGTTCCCAAACCAGATGAGAAAAGAGCAATAGCGGGATCAATCCCAACCAAAATCGGCACAAGCACCGTCGCACCAAACATGGCAAACAAGTGCTGGAATGACAAACCAACCAATAAACCAGGTTTTGGCATATCATTCACATCATATTTTACGTTATTCACGATATCAAAGGACTCCTTAAAAACAAGATACAAAGGGACGTTTTGGCTTAGCCAAACATTTCTGTAGAAAAATAGGAAGTCGACAACGCACTCCAAAGAGTGCTAGGAGACTTATCTTTTTTCCTAAGAAATGAGTCCCGTGTTCAATTAACAAGATACAAAGCCCGTATAAAGCCTAAAGCAAAAATAGGAAATACGATGACGGAGCACCAGCTCCTAAGAGTATTTATCTTTTTTGCACAAGGCTTAGGGCGTGTTCAATTAACAAGATACAAAGGGCGTACAAAGAGCAAAGTAAAATTAGGAAATCTGACGCCGAAGCTTTAGCTTCTAGGAAGATTTATCTATTTTACACAGCTCTTAGCCCGTGTTCAGTTAAATAAGATACAAAGGGCGTTTCACCCTATCTGTCAGCCAACTTAGCTTGGATCAATAATGTTGACACTATCCTTACCATCAACTTCTGTCACCAAAACTTCGATTTCTTCTGACTCACTTGTTGGGATATTTTTACCAACATAGTCCGCACGGATTGGCAATTCACGGTGACCACGGTCAACCAAGACAGCCAAACCAACACGCGCTGGACGTCCATGGCTAACGATATTATCAATAGCTGCACGAATCGTACGACCTGTGTAAAGCACATCATCCACAAGGATAACATCTGTTCCATCAATTTCAATAGGGAAAACAGATGTGTCTTGTTCAGCCTTAACATCATCACGGAAAGCCTTAGTATCAAGCTCAATCAATGGCACATCAAGGTTTTCCAACTGTTTCAAGCGCTCTTGGATACGCTGAGCAATATAAACACCACGTGTCTTAATACCAGCCAAGACAATCTTGTCGAGATTTTTGTTACGCTCAATAATCTCATAAGTGATACGTGTAATGGCACGTTTCATGGTTACGTCATCGACGATCTCTTTTTTCTTCATAAAAAGAACCTTTCTAAATACAAAAAAATCCCCTCGAAAACAAGGAGATACACAAAAATATGAGTACAGTTCACCCGTACACTTCTCATGGCTCCTTGCCTGCCTCTCTGGACAGTGATTAAAGGACTTATTTAATTAGGTAAATTATAGCAAATTTCAGACTCTTTTACAAGAAAAAAACGGACGCCTCTCCCAAGAAAGACTATCCGTTTAATAACTGTTAAACTTCTCTCAACTTCTCCAAGGTTTCCTCGAAAATAGCAGGTTCTTCCGCTGTAAATTCGACCAATTCTCCAGTCGTAGGATGCGTGAAACCAAGGGTCTTGGCATGTAGAAATTGGCCATGACCCTTGAGGGTCTTGCGTGGCCCATAAAGAGGATCTCCCGCCACCGGGTGACCGATATAAGCCATGTGCACACGAATCTGGTGCGTGCGACCTGTTTCCAGTTGCAACTCTACCAAGGTATAGTTGCCAAAACGTTCAAGAACGGTAAATCGTGTAACTGCAGGTTTCCCTTTAGCTGTAACCGCCTGCTTCTTGCGGTCCTTGTCTGAGCGCCCAATCGGAGCCTCAATCACACCTCGATCGTTAGGCAGATTGCCATGCACGATAGCCACATACTTACGAAGTGACTTCTTATCCTTAAGCTCAGCCGCCAAAGCATTGTGAGCCTTATCATTCTTAGCAATCATAAGGAGACCTGACGTGTCCTTATCGATACGGTGGACAATTCCTGGACGAACCACACCATTGATAGACGAGAGGTCCTTGACATGGTACATCAGGGCATTGACCAAGGTACCAGACGTGTGACCAGCTGAGGGATGGACCACCATACCTTGAGGTTTGTTGACCACTGCCACATCCGCATCTTCGTAGATAATATCCAAAGGAATATCTTCAGCCTTGCACTCCAAGACCTCTTCTTCTGGCAATTCATAGGTGATGACATCACCCTCTTTAACCGCATATTTGGCCTTTGCCGACTTACCATTAACCAAGACTGTCCCTGCCTTGATTGCTTCATTGGCCTGACTACGTGACAATTCTGTCAAATCTGCCAAAGCCTTGTCCAGACGGTTTCCCGCCTCTTTAATGATGACTTCCATTTTCCTCTTTCCATAAGATTAAAATCAAGAGTAGCACGCCCACCGTTAGATAGGAGTCTGCTACGTTAAATATCGCAAAATCAATAAAATCAAGCTGAACCATATCAACCACGTAACCCAAGTGCAGACGGTCAATAAAGTTACCAATACCACCTGAGATAATCAAAACCAAAGATAGCACCAACCAAAGACTCTTCTGGTAATTCTTAACCAGATAGACCAGAGCAGCACCAATCACTAGAACCGTCAAAATCACAAAGAAATATTTCTGATCCTGTAAAATCGAAAAGGCAGCACCACGGTTCTGTAGATAGGTTAAGCTGAAAAGTCCAGGAATAGCCTTGATAACTTGGTTAAGGGCAATATTTGCCACAACCCAATGCTTGACCCACTGATCCAAACCAATCAGAGCTAGAATAGCCAAAGGAATCGCAACCTTACGCATAAATCCTCCTATGGTTTGTATGTATCAAAGTAGTCAAACATAACATTGACAAACTTGAGAGCACAAGACGACAAGTTAATCCCCTTACGACGGACATAAACCATCTTGTTATCCAAATTATCCTCAAGCGGAATCACCGTAATCCCATTCACACTTTGTGCATCCAAGAAGCCAGACCCCGTCGCATAAGCATCCGTCCGTTCCAAGATACCGTTCAAAGTCGCACGGTCTGTCACGTTAAACATAAGAGACGAATCTGACGTATCCACAAAGTTCTCAGAATAGTAAAGGTACTCGTCCTTCTCCTGAGTGAAACGCACCGTAGGCAAGGCCACCAAGTCCTCCATGACCAGACTTTCTTTTTTAGCCAGAGGATGCCCCTTACGGAGATAAATGTGCGTCTTAAACGGAATCAAATCAATAGCCTCAAGCCCAAGTTTGTCCATATTTTGCTGGATTCCTTTGCTATTTTGACGATTCAAATAGATAATCCCAATCTCACTGTGTCCCTTGGCTACCTCATCCAAAATCTGAATGGTCGTAGACTCAAAGATACGGAAATCCTTGTAATCAGGGTAACGCTCTGAAAAAGTCGTAATCAAAGGTGGCAAAAAGTCATAGTGCTGGCTGGCAATCGAAAACTGGTTACCCTTTTCAGAAGCATTGAGATAGCGATTTTCAAAACTATCAAAACTGCGTACCACCTCAAGCGCACGCTCATAAAAGGTCATACCCTGACTGGTCAAGACAGCCCCCGTCGTTGTACGGGTGAAAATTTGAAAATTCAGCTCCTGCTCCAAATCCTTGATAGCCACTGATAGGCTAGGCTGGCTCACAAAGAGCTTGCTGGCAGCCTCACGGAAGGTTCCGCTGTTGGCAATGGCTACGACATAACGTAGTTGTTGTATGTTCATCTGTGACACTTCTTTCTTGAAAAATCAATCAATTCTATTATACCAGATTTTATCCTCTTTTGTTGATACTAAAAAGCCCAGGCACCCCTGAGCTTGAATGACTAACAAAGTAGTCCTATTCGTCTGATTTATCTGTCAAGAAGTACTCGTTTTCACGTTTGTCATAGTCGAAGGTCAAACGAACAGTATCTACCTTACCATTTTCTGGATTATAATCACGGTAGCTAAGACTCACTGACTGAGTGAGATCGCCCTGTTCGGTTTGTCTCATTTCATGATAAGTGAAGCTAGCCTCTGGGTGTTTTTCAACCACCTCAGAAAGTCGTGTACCCTTAAGCAAATCAGCTTGTGTACCTACAGCCAACTTTTCATAGTCATCTTTTGTCCAGTTGCTATGATAATCATCAACTTCTTTAACCTTATCATAGTTAAAGGTTGCTGAGGCAGATTTCAAAACATAGACACCGTCTTTTTTCTCAAAAGTCAAACGCACATAGTTGTTTCCATCTGTGTTTTCTTTTCTATAGGTAAGGTCTAACAAATCTGGTTTATCTTCCTCGTAAGCCTCACTATACTCGGCATCAGTCGCCTTACCGTGAGCGTCCAAGACCTCATCCAATGTCAAAGTACCAACTTTCAACTCCTTAAACTGATCCTCAGTCCAGTCAAACTTATAATTCTCATCGATGTACAGATAAGCTCTGTCGTGACCGTCGCTTTGGAACTGCTCAGCATGGTTCATGACATATTTCACCGCTTGATAACCTGCTCCAGCAAGCGAAGTCATGAAGAAGATAATTGACATGACTAGGGCAATAATAGATAGTGCCTTGCGTGTCGATTTCAGACTCAAAACCAAAGTCACAATCGCCAAAATGATAAGGAAGAAAGCAAGGAAGGTAAAGACAAAACCGATAGGAAGTGTCCAAGACAAAATGACAAATAGAATCCCCAAAACTAGGATAATAATCGGCAAAGCAATATTAACAAAAGCATTGTTCTTGGTTACTTTTGGCTTGTAATAAGGGTTTTCCAAAGGTATCTGACTTGCCTTTGGAGTTTCTTTTTCTTGCTCTTTCTCCAGATTCAACTCAGGCATTGGCTTAGGAGCTTCCTCCTCTAATGCCACTTGAACCTCGTCTAGTTGCTTATCTGCTACTGAGTCAGCTGACACCTCTTCAGTAGTTTCAGAGCTATCCACTTGCTGAGCCTCAACCTGCTCAGACACTTGGGCACTTGGTTCCTCCGAAGCAATGACAAAGCCCTCTTTCTTAGCTTCCATAAACTCCTCAGGACTTGGTTTACGACCATTGACGTCCTCAAAGTGACGCACCCATTCTTCTCTAGTTGCCATAGCTGACTCCTTTATCTCTTTTTCTTTATTTTATCATACTTTAATCTGGTCTTATGAAAATAAGGTCGAATATAAGAAAGAATTTTTTGAGACCGCCTGATGTGCTTATGTGACAAGCTATATTATGAAAATGGATGGAAGAAGAAAAGAAACTGTACCCTAAAGTTAGATTTTCTCTGTCACACTTTTGGGGCAGTTCAGATATTAGTATGACTAGTTTTTATACTTGTATAGTTAAGTATCTAATCCTTTTTGATTTCCAAACTAAGCTTATAAAAACTATAAAAGCTATAAGATATTGCAATAATTCCCAAGAAACCAAAGTATACATTATCCTTTAAACTCTTCATATAAATGCCAATTATTACAAAGAGAAGGGTATTAATCAAAATGACTAATCTTTTATTTTCTATCTTGCCTATTTTAACTACCAATAGTCTAATAATAAGTATCGATGGAGAGAATAAAACGGCAATTATTGTAAGTAAAATATTTTTTCTGCTAATTAAATTAGCTTTAATGCCTTTTTGAGATTCTTTTTCAATATTCATCTCTTTAAATAATAAATCCAGTGAAACATTATCAGGTTCACTTTTTCCTAATTCCCATTTAGAAATCGTCTGACGAGTAACAAATACTTTATCTGCAAGTTCTTGCTTAGTCATACCTGTTTTAGTTCTATATTCTTTAATCAACGTAGCAATGTCCATTTTAATACCCCTGGCTTATTTTTATTCTTTTATAAAAGGTTCTGCTAGCAAAATTACTATTAATATTATATAGAGAGGATGTTTATGAATAAAGTAAACGGCAATAAGTAATAGAAACAATAAAATTCTCGTAACCCACGGATATTCGTTTGATAAATTAACCAATAAATTAACTAAAGGTCTCAGTATCAGTCCCATTAATCCAAAAATAAGCACCCATATAAAATTAGCTTTGTTTTTCTTAATAAATTGTAACATTAAGAATACCTCCTCAAATTTGTTACTTTAAATTTATCAAGACCCATGAGTAAAAGCACGCAACGAATAGTAAAATATGCGCAACTCCCTTAAAAACTAGGGTGCAACGCCCCATTTCATTATGCAACGAGGAGAATATTACCTCTTAAAAGTGCGAAATGGCAGTACATTAGAATCTAAAGACAGTAAAATTTTATAATAATTAAGCCGTACTATTTTAAAGTCTATATTTACATAAACTTCTGTTTGTCTTCGAGACCAAAACGTTGGACTGCGACCATCATATTTTGAAGTATATACTTTTGTAGTTACACTTTCATTAACTTTGAGTATCCTTTGCTACGTTTCCATCAATCTTATAAATAGCGTCAAAGCTTGTTGGCCTTCTCGAAGTACCCTAACCAAACATCCTCCTATACTCCTTCGACTTCTCGCCATACCAGTCCTTAGCTGAATAGCCGAATTGCTCTCGATATTGTTCAGAATATTTAAAAAGGTAATAGCCTCGTAGCAAATCAATGGAAAAGACATAAGTCGCAAAGACAAAAATGGCAGGTATGATAGGCATCAGCATTGCATCGATACTCCCTCTAATGTCACTTCCAGTAGAGCGGTCAAAGAGCACAAGTCCAGCTGTAATCCCTGTCCCACCTAAAAAGACCAAACCATCCGAAATCTTTTCAGTCACAAGTGCTACCATGGGGCTAAACTCTGTCTGACTTTGAACAGCTTCTTTCAGTTTACGGGGAACCGTTCGAATCAAATAATAAATGGACAAAAGAAACACAGCACCCGATAGTATACTGACAATATTTCGTCGTGTCATCATCATTATACCAGCACATACCGTAAAGATAGCGAGTAAGACTACCATGTAAAAGTAGGTGCAAAATTTTAGTTTCATCGGGCTTCTTCTGTGCTTAATTGAAAAGAAAAGATAGACCAGATACATGACTACATAGAAAAGAATGATTGGCCACTGAATCCAAGAAAATGTTGGATTTTGATCAAGCGTCAATCCTTTTATAAACATGGGTGTGATAATAGAGAAGAAATAAATAACAATTGAAGTGATAAACAAGCCAATAAATCGTTTCCAGCTCCCTTTTTGGTTGAGCTTTTCTACAGTATCCTTAGTGACAAGAGACTGACTTTGCTCGAATGTATAATTTAAGAATTTCAATAACTTTCTCCTTTTATCAAGAAAAAACAGGAAGGTTTCCCCTCCTGTTTCTTAATTAATCTTCGCCATCTGGACCTGATTTATAAGTAAGGTAGAAAGTATCGTCATCTTCTTTGGTATCAAATGACAAGTAGACACTCTTGAGTTTACCATCTTCAGCCTCATAGTCACTGTAAGAAATACTCATTTCTTTTTTGAATTCACCTTGACGAGATGTTGAGATTGTGTATTCTGCACTTGAAGCTTTAGGGTGATCCTTAACGATATCTTCAAGTTTCGTACCATTTGATGGATCAGTGTAATCACCCTTCTTGAGAGCATCAAACTGTTCTTTTGTCCAGTCAGCTTTGTAAGAGCGATCAACTTCTACCTTATCTTGAGGGAATCTACCTGAAGCATATGACAAGATAAATGTACCGTCATATTGTTTCTTAAAGTTTAGGTAAACACTTTCACCATAGTCTTTACCAGAGTAATTCAACTTCATCTCATCGCCAGAGATTTGTGCATCAGAAGCCTTACCATAAGTCTTGATGATAGACTTAACGGTATCCTTACCTGCTTTCAACTTCTTGAACTTAGATTCATTCCAATCAAATTTAGCATTTTTGTCAATGTAGTCGTTGACATCAGTACTGTCACCTTTTGAGTCAGATTTTGAATCAGATTTAGAGTCAGATTTTGAATCGCTGTCATCATCTTTCTTGTCAGAGTCATCATCGTCTTTGTCAGCAACTTTTGATGTCTTGCTTGAACTTGTGTTGTCACTAGCGTTTTGAGAGATTTGGAAAATCAAACCGCCAATAGAAACAAAGAGCATGAGACCAGCAACACCTGTTGCGATGATTGAAAGCAATTTCTTGCTTGATTTAAGGCTAAAGACAAGTGAAACAATTGCCACTGCAACTGCGAGGACTGTCAAGATGATGAAGAGCCAAGCAGGACTTATGAACCACGCCAAGATTGCAAAGATTACTGAAAGTGCAATCGCAACGATTGGCAAGATAAGATTGAAAAGAGGTTTATCTGCTGAGCCAGCTGCTGCTGGATTAGGAACTGTTCCAAATCCTTGAGCTGAAGAGATAGGTGCCTTTTCAAACATACTTGAATCAAATTGTGGTGTTGGTTGTTGCGCAGGTGCTTCTGAGAAGGCTGCTGTTCCAAATGGTGATTCACTGCTTGCTTGTTCTGCGACAGCATCTTCAGCTGTTTCAGCCACATCTGCGATGTCATCTTGTTCTGTGACTTCTTCAGTAGCAACTGGTTCTGTCGCTACTGCTTCAGTGACAGGTTCATTAGCTGGTGCTTCTACAGATGCTGCTTGAGCAGCCAAGGCACTTGTATCAAAGTCAGCTGCTTTAGCGTCCAAAAATTCTTGGGGGCTAGGTTTACGCCCATGTACCGACTCAAAGAGTTCAGCCCATTCTGCTTTAGTTGACATAAAAATCTCCTTTTATCAAGAAATCTAAACAAGAGATCCCTTCGACTTGGCGAAGTTTTCTATAGTCAGGATCTAGACACCTATCTCTAATCAAGGCAAGTGCATATGTCCCTTAAATAGTCCGACCTCACTTTACAACTTGAGGCAACCTTTCCCTATATCTAGTCCCATGTTCATTTTCTTGTTGATAGTTCCATTCTACCATATTTAAAGACCTCTGTTAACCGTTTCCCAAAAGGTTTTTTTCTGCTACAATAGTAGGTATAATGCACCAAAGGAGTTATATATGAAAAACATTAAAAAGTACATTCCATTAATTATTGTACTTGTTATCGCCGGACTAGGTTTTGCTTATCGAGAGAACATCTCACGCGCCGTTCGTGGAGATGCCTACGTTGATAACAAGATATTCACTAAACAATTAGAAAAGGCTCAAAAATCTGGAAAAGATGCCTTTCCACAGTTGTCAGACAAGGTTGGCAAGGACGAAGCTGAAGTTATCCTCCATACTTCAAAGGGTGATATCACAGTCAAGCTCTTCCCTACACTTGCTCCTAAGGCTTCTGAAAACTTCTTGAAGCATGCCAAGGACAAATACTATGATGGGCTTACCTTCCACCGTGTCATCAAGGACTTCATGATTCAAAGTGGTGACCCTAAGGGTGACGGTACTGGCGGAGAATCTATCTGGAAGAAAGGTTTCGCTGTTGAACCTACACCATTCCTATACAACATCCGTGGCGCACTTGCTATGGCTAATACCGGTGCTAAAGAGTCAAACGGTAGCCAATTCTACATTGTTCAAAACAAGGATGATCAAAGCAAACAACTAGGAAATGCTGGCTATCCAAAACCTATCATTGACGCCTACAAAAAAGGTGGTTACCCAGCTGGTGATACCAAATATACTGTCTTTGGACAAGTCATCAAAGGCATGGATGTCGTTGATACCATTGGCAACCTTGAAGTCGATGGCAACAGCAAACCAAAAGAAAATGTAACGGTCAATTCCGTTGAAGTCGTTAAAGACTACAAATTTAAATAAACAAAAATCCGAGAAGCTGATTCTCGGATTTCTTTTTTATTTAACAGCGGTGAGGAGATAATCACCTGTGTTAACGCGAGCTTCTTTAGTTGTTAAGACATCATCAAACTCAGCTGTATTGGTCACAATGACTGGTGTGATAACTGGTAATTTAGCATCTCGGATAGTTGCTAGGTCAAATTCTATAAGTTTTTGACCCGCTTCTACGACATCCCCTGCTTCCACATAGGTCTTGAACCCTTTTCCAGCAAGAGAAACAGTGTCCATACCAATATGGATGAGAAGCTCTGCACCATTTTCAGTTGTCAAACCAATCGCATGACCAGTAGGAAAGACTAAATTAACCGTTGCCTTAGTTGGTGCGACCACTACCCCATCATTAGGGTCAATAGCGATTCCTTTACCCATAGCTCCTGAAGCAAAGACTTGGTCAGGCACTTGGTCAAGTGGTACAACATTCCCAATAAGTGGGCTAGCAATGATTTCTTGTTGAATTTCCTTAGGAGCAGGTGCAGCTTCCTCAGCTTTTTCTTCAACCTTAGCTTCTCCACCACCGTATAGATTTGGTACTCGTACAAAGAGTTGGATGAGGAAGGCAAGAACACCACCCAAAATGGCAATGATAATGGCAATGATAACTTTAGAAAGATTACCGTCAGGCCCAATAAGGCTTGGGAAGACAAAGACACCCAGACCACCTATTGAATACGTCTTAATATCTAGGGCCATCATGGCAGCCCCCATAAGTCCTGAAACACCACATGAAATGTAGAATGGCGTTTTCATTGGAAGAGTTACCCCATAGATAGCAGGTTCTGTAACCCCAAAAATAGATGAAATGAAGGCTGGCATAGAGATGGTACGGACTTTTTCTTCTTTCGTTTTAAGCATGATAGCTCCCAACACACCTGTTTGCGTGAAACATGGAAGAATAGCTGCCGAAAGAATAATAGAACTTCCGTTTGTTGCCACATCTAAGATAGCAAGGGGAACAAGTGCCCAGTGCATTCCGAACATAACCAAGACTTGCCACAAAATACCAAGTATAAGACCAAAGACAATCGGACTAAAATTCATGATTGCTTGGAAAAGGCTTGTCAATCCATCAGAGAAAGTATTAGCAACTGGTCCTACCACCAAGAATGTTAATGGAACGGTAATGAGTAATGTAAAGAAAGGCACTACGAAGACTTTAATGACATCTGGAGTAATCTTGGTAAAGAATTTTTGAATGTATGAAGCCACCCAAACGGCCAAAATAGAAGGCATTACAGTTGAGAGGTAGCCACCTGCAGGAAGCGCAAATGGAATAACTCCTAGAACATGACCTTGACCAGCTTTCTGAAGAGCAGTCACCAGCGTAGCAATATCAGGATAAACAAGTGCCGCTACAATCGCAATAGCTGTAAACTCATTAACTTTGAAACGACGAGCAGATGTCAAAGCAATTAAGATTGGCAAGAACTGGAAGAAACCATCTCCTGCTGCATTCAAGATGACATACATAGGACTCGTTGCAGCTGACAAGCCACAAGCTGCCATGATAGCAACTATCCCTTTGATAATCCCCGCCGCAGCCAAAGGTCCAAGGAAAGGTTGGAAAATACTTGAAACCAAAGATACAAAGCGGTCAAAAAGATTCCCTTTAGGCACATCACCTTCGTCAATATCAAGACTACCACCTGCTGGAAGACCGCCAACTTGGAGAACCTCCGCATAAACATCAGGGACATGGTTACCTATAACCACCTGATATTGACCACCTGCCTTAACAACAGTAACAACACCGTCACGGTTCTTAAGGTAGTCATCATCTGCTTTAGACTCATCTTTCAAATCAAAGCGTAAGCGTGTCACACAGTGTTTCAAGCTATTGACATTTTCTTTACCACCGACGTGTTTGAGAATGTCTTTAGCTAATTCAGTATATTTAGCCATAAGGGCTCCTTTCTTTTCTAGGATTATTAGTCTCCTTTGAGGCTTTTTCAACGAAAAAAACCTAAATAAATACCAAGAACCAATTAGGGTGAGTATACACTACTCTCATTAGTTTTTCGTATTTATCTAGGTTTTGCCTGATGACCAGTAACAATCCTTTTGCTATGGTTATATAATATCAGAGTTCAAATACTTTTGCAAGCCCTTACAAAAGTATTTTTTGTTTTTTGAGGTAAAATCTTGACCAAGATTATAAGTCATGATAAACTATTGTTAGTTTATAAACTAACAGAAAGAGAGTTACACGATGAAAACAAGTGCAATTATTGAATTTAAAGATACATACGCTAGCATGGAATGCCACGAGCTTGGTTACCAAACCAAGGAAACTGCCTTAGCTATTATTTCTCCTACTGGACATATTCTATCAAGTACACCGCTTTTCAGAAAGGTATATGGTTCAAATACTGCTCACATCGACCAACTTCCTTTCAATATAGATAACCTCAGTATCACAGCAAGAGGTCTTAGTAAAAAGGCTAAAGCCAACTTGGAAGATTGGATTACCCATACTATAATTCTTCCAATGGACTATGATAAGTCCTTTACTAAGCATCAAGAACTTTTGCACCTCTTAGCAGAGTCACCTATCGTTGAGTCTGTCCAAGCTTTAACTTATAAGACAGTAAAGATTCATTTTTCCGAAGCACTCAATGATGAACATATTCGCCAACTGCAAGGTTTTATTCTCGCTCAAGCAGGCATCTACAGCTATATTGGGACATCTACAGTCTCAGACCGAAATGCCCACCAGGCTCTTGAATGGGCTAAACTTGATGTTAATGGTCGTTCGCACAACGATCACAAGCCTGCTATTTTCCATCGTAGTAAGGGCCTCTTAAGTGGTTTCTTTCACCATGGAAGCCAAGAAAGTATTGCATAGATAATAATTGGGACACCTTGTGTCCTTTTTTTGGCAACTAAAAAACCCACCATAAAGGTGAGCTAAATCGATTTATTTACTGTGTTTCCAGTTACTGTAGATACTAAACACTACAATCCAGATGGTTGCTCCGATAGCTCCGACAACTGTTGACTTTTGCAAGAAGAGACAAACAAAGACGAAGATGAAGAAAAGGATAGTCACTGGATTAAGAATCTTATAGGCTGGCATAAGGAAGCCATCTGCCATAAACTCTTGAGACTTACGGTACTTGAGATGAGCAAGCATGGTCAAAATATAGATGGCAATGTATACACCTGATGATGATGCCGTAATCAAAGCGAAGGCATCAGATACACCAGGTAAGACGTTGATGAAGGCTGAAACACAAACTACAATAGCTGAAACAATGATGGCACGTGAAGGAATACCATTACGTGACAAGGTATCTAGCTTCAAAGCTTTCATGACTTTACTATTTGGTGTCTCCTTAGCAATTTGGAAGAGGTGACGACCTGTAGAGTAAAGCGTTGAGTTCAAAGATGACGCCGCAGCTGTCAAGACAACAAAGTTGATGAAAGCTGCTGCCCACTTGATACCAGCCATTTGGAAGACCGTTACGAAGGGTGATTCGTTAACTGGAAGTTTTTGCCATGGGAAGATAGCCATGAGGGCAATGAGGGCACCCACATAGAAGATGACAATACGAATCGGAATCTCCTTGATTGCCTTTGGTAAGACCTTACGTGGATTTGCTGTCTCGGAAGTTGTAATCCCTACAAATTCGATGGCTTGGTAAGCAAAGAAGACCATTTGGAAGGTCATAACAAAGCTTACCCAACCTTTAGGGAACATCTGAAAGCCGTGTGTAATATTGGAAAGGCTAGCATGTCCAGCTGGCGTTTCAAAGTTGGTTGCTACCATGAAGATACCTGTTGCGATAAGAGCAAGAATGGTGATAATCTTGATCATACCAAACCAAAACTCAACTTCCCCGAAAATCTTAACCGCAATCAGGTTAACCGAACTCAGGATAAGCAAGAAGACAATCTGAATCTGCCAGGCAGGCCAACTTGGGAACCAATATTGGACATAGGTTGATACGGCCGTAATTTCTGCCATTCCAAGGAATATCAGTGATACCCAGTAAGACCAACCCGAGAAGAATCCCCAGCCCTTACCAAGGTATTTGGTAATAAAGTTGATAAAGGTGTGCTGGTCAGGGTCCATATAGAGCATCTCACCGATCGCTCGCATCATAAGATACATGAAAATACCAGTCAGTATATATACTAAGATGATTGAAGGTCCTGTTAGGGAGAGAGAACGACCTGCCCCGAGGAAGAGACCTGTACCGATCGTACCAGCGATGGCAATCAGCTGGACGTGACGGTTTTGAAGACCACGCACCATCCCATTCTCAGTCTGGTTGTCGTCGTCTTTATGATGTTGCTTTTGCGACATTTTTTTCACTCCAATTCTTTTTAGCACAACTCACTGAATCATGCCATTTTTAACATAACTTATATTTTACCATTTTTGAAATAATTAGTCAAATTTATACAGAATATTCAGAATTTTATACTTCAAAACAAGGGTTTGGAAACATTCCAAATCCTTGTTCATCGTTATTATGATTCAGGATCATCGAGACTACGGCCATGCAAACCTTTTTCACGTTGTATTTGACGTAGTTTTTCAGGTGTCACATCGTTACCCTCTTCGTCAACAACTTTAATTCCTTCGATATGATGTCGAACCGAACGACGATAACCCTCAATGTATTCTTCACGAAGTTTTGCTTGTTCCACTGCTTCTTCTGGTGTCAAACCTTCTGTTTTTTTCTTTTTAGCAAGCTCATTGATACGAGCAATTTTTTTAGGATCCATTCTCTTTTACCTCTATTTTGTATTCAATTGGTTGAAGGCTGCAACAGCATTAGCTTTAGACACAAGACCTGCAAGAAGGGCCAAACGGTTATTTTTAACAGCTTCATCTTCAGCCATCACCATGGTATTGTCAAAGAAGGCATCGATGACTGGGCTAAGAGCAAAGAGTTGTGCCAATTTATCACTAGCTGAACCAGTCAATTCTAATTCTTCAATCGCCTTAGCAAGGGCCTTTTCTTGATCATTTTCAAAAAGAGCGGCATCGACTACTACTGAAGCATCTGCTTTTTCAGCCAAGTTGAAGGCACGAGAGAGTGACTCAACAGCCGCCTTGTAACCATCAGCCTTAGCAGCTTCTGAGAGGGCGTCAGCTGCTTCAAGCATATCCGCAACCACGAAGTTTGAACCAGCAAGAACGGCTTCTTTGATATCTTTTGGTGTACGTCCCATCATCTTGTCCACACGCGCCTTGATGAAGTTGAGCACTTCTGCTTGATTGTCATATGAAAGACTATCAAATGAAAGTCCGTAAAGACTGTCCATCAACTCATCCATAGGAATGTTCCAACCAAAGGCATCCAAGATACGAACAATCCCTTGTGTTGCACGGCGAAGCGCATAAGGGTCATTGGAACCTGATGGAATCAAACCGACTGAGAAGAAGGAAAGGAGGGTATCCAATTTATCCGCAAGGGCAAGGATAGCACCAACTTTCGTTTCAGGAAGAGCTCCGTCTGCTGAATCAGGAAGGTAGTGCTCACGGATAGCTGTCGCTACTGCAGGATCCTCACCAGCAAGGAGGGCGTATTTTTCACCCATGATTCCTTGCAATTCATCGAACTCTCCGACCATACCAGTCAAGAGGTCAAATTTGTAGATTTCAGCTGCACGCGCTACGGCTGCCGTTTCTTCGGCAGTCAAACCAGCTTGCTCAGCCAATGACGCGGCAATGACACCAGCACGGGCCATGTGTTCTGAGAGAGAACCGATTTTTTCATGGAAAGTCACGTGTGCCAATTTAGCAACGAGATCTTCAATCTTAAGTTTTTGGTCTTCACGCCAGAAGAATTCACCATCTTCAAGACGGGCCACCAAGACTTTTTCATTTCCTCGAACAACATTTTCCAAGTGCTCGGCGTTACCGTTACGGACTGAGATGAAATTTGGTTTCAACTGACCATCAATGTCACGTACAACAAAGTAACGTTGGTGGGTTTCCATTGAGGTCACCAAGACTTCTTCTGGAACGTCCAAATATTTAGTGTCAAAGCTTCCCATAAAGGCTGTAGGGTATTCCACCAAGTTCAAGACTTCGTTCAAAAGTCCTTCTTCGATTTGTACTCGAACACCTTGTTCTGCTTCGATAGCCTTGATTTGCTCACGAATCATGTTTTCACGCTCTTTGCTGTCTGCAATGACGTAAACGGTACGAAGGTCTTCTTCGTACGAATCCGCATTGGTAATTTCCACTTCATGTCCAAGGAAACGGTGTCCGCGACTCACACGACCTGAATGGATATCCAAGAAATCAAGGTCAAGCGCTTCATTACCCAAAAGGACAATCAAGGTATGAACTGGGCGAATGTATTCAAAGGTGTTGTTAGCCCAGTGCATGCTGACAGGGAAGGTCAAGGAAGCAAGTACTTCTGGTATACCAGCCAAAACTTCTTTGGCTGGTTTTCCAGCTTCATGTTTCGTCACATAGACATACTCTTCCCCTTTAACTTCACGGAATTCGATGTCACCAACCGTCAAGCCTTTTCCACGGACAAAGCCTTGGGCAGCTTTTGAGAAGTTTCCATCAGCATCCAAGGCGATCTTCTTAGAAGGTCCTTTAAAATCTTCTGTCAAATCGGTTTGTTGGTCAGCTAAACCAAGTACGCGAACAGCCAAGCGACGAGGTGTTGAGAAGGTTTGAATGCCTTCATATGAAAGACGGTTTTCATCCAAGAAGGCTGCCATTTTTTCACCTAGTTGTTTTTCACTTGGTGTGACAACGTAGGCTGGCAACTCTTCAAGTCCTAGTTCTACTAATAAGTTTTTTGTCATGTTTTTTCTCCGAAAATATTTTTTCCCCAGTTTGCCTTATGTGATTGGCACGCAAGCAACCGACTGCGTCGTTTCATTGCTAAAATTGGAGCCTAAGGTCTCCAATTTTGCCTGGTATCGTTAGTTTCTCTAACGATACCTCTATCACTGCGGCAACTGATTCTGTTGGATTGCTCTATAAGCCAACCCCATCTAATCTGCTCTCTTTATTCTTCCTCTTCTGCTAGGAGTTGAGCGCGTGTGGCTTCGTCAAGAAGTGGGTAACCGAGTTTCTTACGTTCTGCAACGAAGGTTTTGGCTACAACACGGGCCAAGTTACGGATGCGGGCAATGTAGCCAGCGCGTTCTGTAACTGATACCGCTCCACGAGCATCAAGCAAGTTGAAGGTATGTGAACATTTCAAAACGTAGTCATAGGCTGGGTGCACAAGTCCCAATTCCAAAGCACGCCCAGCTTCTTTTTCAAATTTTTCGAAGTTTTCAAGAAGCATGTCTTGGTCAGAAACTTCAAAGCTGTATTTAGAATGCTCATATTCTGGTTGAAGGAAGATTTCTCCGTATTTAACGCCTGGAGCCCACTCGATATCATAAACGGAGTCAACTTCTTGGATGTAAGAAGCCAAACGTTCCAATCCGTAAGTGACCTCAGAAGTTACCGGACCAGTTGCCAATCCACCAACTTGTTGGAAATAGGTGAACTGAGTGATTTCCATACCGTCAAGCCAAACTTCCCAACCAAGACCAGCTGAACCAGTTGATGGGTTTTCCCAATTATCTTCAACGAAACGAATATCGTGTTCCAAAGGATTGATGCCCAATTTTTCCAATGATTCAAGGTAGAGCTCTTGGATGTTTGATGGAGAAGGTTTCATAACCACTTGGAATTGGTGGTGTTGGTAAAGGCGGTTTGGGTTTTCCCCGTAACGACCATCTGCTGGACGACGAGATGGCTCTACATAAGCCGCATTCCATGGCTCAGGCCCAATGGCACGAAGGAAGGTGTAAGGACTCATAGTTCCCGCACCCTTTTCATTATCATAAGCCTGCATCAGCATACAACCCTGGTCATTCCAGTATTGTTGCAAAGTCAAAATAATTTCTTGAAATGTTAATTTCTTAGACATTGAATACTCCTTGATTAAAAATGATTTCTTGCGACACGAGTCTGCCTCGTCGATTTTACGAGGCAAGACGAGTTAGTACTGCGTTTAGCTCAGGCACCCTAGTACTGAGCGTGGGGCAATCCGACTATAAGGAGGTCTCTACCACTGACGCAGTGGAAAGTCAATTTTTTAGACATGTTTTACTCCTTATTCATAAAGTTTCTTGTGACTCAGGATACAAAAAGAACCGTGTCTCTGCTCCTAAGTCGTTTGACCTAGGGGCGTCAGAAACGCGGTTCCACCCTAATTTATTACTTCATTTTATCTGTTTGTCTTCAGCTATTTGCTGAGAGAAAGCGCCACTTGCCTACTTTGCTCTACTTGGCTTTCACTATCCCAAGCTCGCTAAAAAAACGCCATAAGCCCTTCTTTCTTGTCAGTATTATAGCAGAAATAGAGAAACTTGTAAAATAAAATTCTAATCCTTCTTACTAATCCCCATTTCCTGACGAACATGGGCATGGGAATCTTCATGGAGAATATCATTATCAAGAATTGAGGCATCTCGAAGTTCTTCGGCCATTTTCTTGTCCCGATGGGTCAAGTCTTGAGTGGGATCATAAGCTTTCCCAACGATAGACAAGAGATGATTTCGAATTTCCTTTTCCTTACGAATCTTAGCTTTTTTGCGGTAGCTAGCAACAACTAGCACTACCAACATCAGCATTCCCAAATAACCGATAATAGGATACATAACCGCTACCAGTTGACGGAAGCCCATGAAGGAAATAGCAAAACCAGCAAGGGCAAATGCAGCCACAAAGAACTTGAAGCGTTTATCACTACCTGCTGAGAAGCGTTTTCCAAGAGCATAGTAAAGACTAAAGACGGTATTAAAAATCAAACCAAAAATCACCAAGGCGTAAAGTGTCGCAAAGATAGGATTCACTTCCTTAGCAATAGCCAACATAGGAACATCCGAGCTAGCAATTTTATCACTGTTAGCAAAGAGGATCAAGGTTGTGACAAAGAAAATCACACCAACCATAAATCCTCCCCAGGCTCCACTCTTTTCGGCTTCATTGATTTTGAGAATAGAGCCACCCATGACAAAGGCCATGGCTATGGCTGACATGACACAAACGGCAAAATAATTAACCACAGACAGCCAAATACTTGGGAAGGGAGATTGGATGGTTTGCGACACCTTATCCATCTCAGCAAAATCCCAATGACGCCCTAAAACATTGGTCACGAATATCATGGCAATCATAACCAAAATCATAGGGGTAAAAACTCCAATAACACCAATGATTTTTTGAAATCTAGGAAACTCACAAAGATAGTCAGAGCTGTACACAGGAAGGCACCTACCCAAATCGGAAAGCCGAACTGTTGGTTTAGGTTAGCCCCTGCCCCCGCTGTCATAACAAAGCCAAACAGGAAACAAGTGATAATCAAAGCGATATCCAAAATACGGTAGATAACAGGGTGACTGATTTCTGCCAGGACTACTGAGTGATCGTCTGAGCGGTAATAACTTCCCAAAGCAATCATGAGTCGCCCAAAGCCAACATGCAAAACTCCTAGAACTATGACACCTATCAGTCCCCAGGCTCCAAAACTAACAAAATACTGTAAGAGGTCCTGTCCTGAAGATACCCCTGCACCAATCATTACACCAACATAGGCCAGGGCAATGCTCCAAATACGTTTTGACATATTACCTCCTGTAAAATACAAAGTATTTCTATTTTACACTACTCTAACACCTTTGTAAAAATCAATAAAAAACAGCACCTTCATAAGAAAGTGCTACTCATACTCTTATTTTTCCCAACCTTTTCGTCCATCAACAAAGGTTGCTTGTAATTTCAAGGAGTCATCTAATACAATAAAATCAGCTGGTAAACCTGCTTTTAGTCTTCCGCAAGTATTTTCAAGCCCAACCGATTTAGCTGGAACACTAGTGGCCATTTGTAAGGCTTGAGCAACTGTCACAAGTCCCCAATCAACCACATGTTTAACACCGTCTTTAAGTTGTAGAATAGATCCAGCTAGGTTACCACCTTCCTTAAGGCGTGCTGTGCCATTTTCGACGATAACAGGAAGTTCACCCAGCATATAATCGCCATCCGGACAGCCTCCCGCTGACATACAGTCTGTAATAAGGGCAACTCCTTGAGGTGTCTTTTGCTTGATAAGAACATTACAAGCTGCAGGGACCACGTGATAACCATCTGCAATCAGCTCACCAATAGTTTCTGGACTATCGAAGGCTGCCCCAACCATACCTGGCTCACGGTGGGTAAAGCCACGCATCCCGTTGTAGACGTGAACCCAAACGGACGCCCCAGCTTCCACTGCTGCCATGGCTTCTTCATATGTGGCATTGGAATGACCTAGAGCAATAGTCACGCCTTGCTTGGTCGCTTCTTGAATAAATTCAGCCACTCCCTCACGTTCAGGAGCAAGGGCCAATTTAATCAGTTTTCCTTGAGCCGCCTCCTGCCATTCCTTCAATTGTTCCACACTTGGATTGCCCATATACTTAGGATTTTGAGCTCCCTTGTAGGTTTCAGTGAAATAAGGTCCTTCAAAGAAGAGCCCTTGAATTTTGGCACCAGTCTCCTTACCAACCGTATTAGCTGTTGTTTGGCAAATAGCCTTCAACTCTTCAAATGGCGCTGTTAAAGCTGTCGGTAAGAAGGAGGTCACACCTGCTGAAAGCAAGGCTTGACTCATGCCTAGAAGACTTTCCTCAGAATTATCCATGACATCATAACCCGCAAATCCATGAATGTGAGTATCTACAAGACCCGGAGAAATCTGATAATCACTGTAATCTAGTACCTCTGCACCTTCTGGTACATTTTCCGTCCAGTCACCAAAACGGCTATCCTCAACCGCTAGGTAGCCACCTTCCTTGATTTTATGTTCAAAATAAAAACGTTTGGCTGAAATATAATAGGTCATAGGACCACCTCTCATCATTTTTCTATGTTTTTAATACGCTTTCATTATAACAAAAAAGCCGAGAAATTTTCTCGACTTTCTCTATTAAATCACACCTTCTGTAACCTTTTCAACAAGGTTAATCGCATGGTCTGCGATACGTGTGTAATGTGAGAGGTAATCAACATAGTTGATACCTGCTTGCGCAGTACACTCACCATTGTTAAGACGTTTGGTATGTATTTTACGCAATTGTTTTTCAAGTTTTTCCAACTCTTCATGGCGAAGGATGACTTGACCTGCAAGTACCTTATCGTCATCTACAACAACACGAATACTATCAAGGGCGATACGGTGAGTACGGTTGTAAACATCCGCAAGCTCAGCCTTGGCAGTATCAGAAAATTCAATTCCCTTATTATGAATGTGTTGTGAAAGGTTTGCACTTGCAACTGCAAGGTCTCCAATACGCTCCAAGTCACGAACAGAGTCAAGCACACTTGCCAACACTTCATTTTCAGAAACGCTTAGAGATTCGTTAGAGATGTCAATCAAATAAGTTGTCAACTCTTCGTCAATACTATTAACTGCTGTTTCATACTTCTCAACCTTATCGAAGTATTTTTCATCTCCCTTAGCAAAGAAAGCATAGGAAGCTTCCAAAGACTGGATGGCGTACGATGCCAAGTGCACCAATTCTTTCTTAGCATTACCAAGGGCGATAGCTGGTGCTTGTGTGATAAGCAAACGGTCTAAGTAGAGTGCTTCGTACTTGTTAATCTCATCTTCACCAGGAATAATCTTAGTCACAAGGTAAGCCAAGAGTCCGATGAATGGGAATTGAACAATAGTATTTGCGATGTTAAAAGTACCGTGAGCAAAGGCGATAGTCATCTCAGGTGTCAAACCAAGCACAGACTTAAACCATTGAATCAGAGCTGTAAATGGTACCAAGAGAATCAAACACAAGACCGTCCCAATGACGTTGAACAGTACATGAGCCCCTGCCACACGTTTAGCTGCAATGTTTGAACCAAGAGCAGCTAGAACCGCTGTGATAGTCGTCCCGATATTATCCCCAAAGAGGATTGGAAGGGCACCTTGCAGATCAAGCAAACCACCTGAGTAGAGACTCTGAAGAATACCAATCGTCGCTGCCGATGATTGAATCAACATGGTCAATCCAGAACCGATGATAACCCCCATGATTGGGCGGTTACCTAAAGTTGCCAAGTAGTCTTTGAAGGCTGTGACTGACTTCAAAGGCTCAACCGCATCTCCCATAAGGTTAAGGGCAAAGAAAATCCCCCCTACACCAAACAAGATACGTCCTAGGTTATTGAGCTTCTTATTGCTTGTAAAGAAGAGAAACGCAGCCCCCAGGAAAAGCACTGGAAGGGCATAATCACCTAGCTTGAAACCAATCATGAAGGAGGTTACGGTTGTCCCGATGTTTGCCCCCATGACAATACCAATAGCCTGACGAAGACTTAAAAGCCCTGCCGAAACCAGACCGACGACAATAACGGTAACCCCTGAACTCGACTGAATCAAGGCCGTCATAACAATACCAATCAAAACCCCTAAAAACGGGTTGCTGGTATACTTATCGATGTAAAAACGCAACTTATCTCCGGCTGCTTGTTGAAGACCATCTCCCATGTACTTGATACTAAAAAGGAAAAGCCCCAAACCACCGAGGAAAGAAAACGCAATATCTTGCCAATTTACTGACACATTTTTGTCCTCATTATTTAAAATTTTTCGGTAAAACCGACCTTTCTATTGTATCGATTTATCAGAGAATAGACAAGACTTTTTCCACAAAATAATAGAAAGATCAGAAGAAAAACTGACCTTTCTAGATATCTCAATTAATCCACTTGAACATAACGGCGAACACCACTATAGCTGATGTAAGAAATCCAACTATGACCATCTTGAGTAACCTTCATATCAAAGTTAATCTGATCACCTGCTTCTAAGTAAAATTCAACTGGAGCCGTATCACTAGGAGTATTTTTGACAGCCGTACGTTTGGTAAGCTTGTAGCTGCCAGATTCTGCTATGCCACCATCAATTGGAAGTTGATTGTCAATAACTGTCACATCTTTAGGTAGCGTCATATTATCTGATTCTTTTAAGTAGACCTTTGTTCCTCCAGTACTGGTTACTTGAATGGTATCTTGTTCGTAGCTTGAACCAGAAATAGCCGCTTTTTTAGAGACAAAGCTAATATCTCCAACGATACCAGAGGTGTCCCCCCTATCTCTTGAGAGGGTAGCATCATACTTACCTGAGCCCTCTTGATAATCATCTTTCGGGTGTACATAATTATGAACTGTCGCTTGGCCTTGTGCAGTTATATCTCCTACTAGGCTAGTGTTGTTAAAGACCAGACGACTGCCATCACTAGACTTCCAAGTTCCGGCAATACTATCAAACTGACCACGCGCTACCGCGCTCACATCCATGTCCACAGTGGTCACTTGCGTATCCGTTTTAGCTTGAGCTTGGCTGCTAGATTGACTACTTGAAGCTTGACTATCACTTGAGCTCTTTGGCGCTTGGGATTGACTCGCTGAAGATTGATTCTCGTTTGAAGATTTAGGAGCCTGTGACTGACTGCTTGAGGGAACTGATGAACTATTTGAAGTTGATGACTGAGCCTGACTACTGCTTGAACTTGGTGCAGAAGACTTTTTGCTACTTGGTGCACTTGAAGATTCAGTATTTGAACCAGAAGACTCCTTGACTTTAGCACTAGACTTGCTGGTCTTACCACTATCTTTCTTGGATGATTTAACTCTACTTGATGAGGTCACCTGGCTGCTCTTAGGCGTCTTATCTGCTGAACTCGATTCCTTATGGCTGGAACAGGCCGTCAGCAAAACCATTGAGGAAAGGGTAACCATTGAAAGCACGATTGCTTGGGAAAATTTGTTTTTCATAATCATTTCCTCATTTCTAGTCTTTCATAAAAAGTAAAGATAGGGCCTATATTATAAGGAAACATCAGGTTCTCTCTACTTTTAAAGGAACAATCTCTTCTACACTTTTATTATATCATTTTCTAATGTAAACGCTAACATATTAGCCTTGTAAATCCTAAAATAGAGATGAAAATATCTTGAATCCTTGTGATATAATAGAGACAAAAAATTGAAAGTTATACCATGACACTTTATCTTCTAGCACAAGTATCCTCAGCCATAGGTGCCCTATGTGTCGCCATATCCTCTTTTGCAAAATCAAAAAATAACATGCTCGTCTGGCAAATTACCGACTATATTTTTACTGCTATTGCCAACCTGCTTCTCGGAGGCTATACCGGTGCTTTAACCATTAGTATTTCCATCATACGTAATAGCCTGATGGTCAAAAAGAAGATGACCAAGACTATCTTGACCATCCTCATCATTATTCAAATCATCGTCGGAACCTATCTCAATCAACTTGGGATTATTGGTTATTTACCTATTATCTCTTCAGTTTCCTATAGCCTAGCTATTGCTGCCACACCAAACCTTCAGTGGCTTCGCTGGGTCATTATTGAAAATATGTTACTTTGGCTAATTTACGATTTGACCATTCAGGCTTACCCAGCTGCCATCACTGATGTCACTATCACACTTACTACTCTCATTGCCATTATCAGAAATCGAAAAACCTTTAGCAAACAATAAAGCTAAAGGTCTTTTTCTTATAGAGCCCAAGTACGAATGGCGTGTGCCACACCTGCCTCGTCATTTGTCAAAGTCACATACTTACACAAAGCCTTAATGTCGTCACTCGCATTACCCATGGCAACGCTTTGACCGACGAATTGAAGCATTTCAAGGTCATTGGCAGCATCGCCCAGAGCCATGATTTGATTTGGGGCAATTTCAAGTTTTTCCGCCAAATGCTTAAGTCCACTGGCCTTAGTTGCCCCTTGTGGCATAATTTCAAAGATATAGTCTTGACTACGAACTGTGCTATAGCTCTGACTAAGTCCATCTTGCACGGCGTTTTGGAAGGCGTCCAAAGGTTCAGAATCTGCCATATACATGGCTTGGAAAATCACTTGCCCTTCCGCAAAGATTTCTTCCAAACTCCTAGCTTTCGCTTCTGTGAAAACAGTCCCAGCATCATAAGCTACTAGCTCAGGTACCTCATCGCCCACAACGTAGTAAGTTTTTTCACCAGTAAAGGTTAGAGCCACCTCTGGAAAGTCTTCACAAGCCTGCAAGAGTTCTTCCATTTCAGGGCGAGATAAACTTTCAGATTGAATCAAGGTCCAATTTTTAGTTTCATAAGTAGAGCAACCATTGTTCATGATAATATACTCTTCTTCACTCAGTCCTAATTTCTCAAAATGAGGAAGAATGCCTGAACGTGGGCGTCCTGTACAGAGTACGATTTTAATACCTGCTGCAGCCGCCTCTTGAATAGCCTTAATATTTTCTTCAGGGATCTCTTTTTGACTATTTAAGAGTGTCCCGTCCATGTCAATTGCAATGAGTTTCACTTGATTCTGATTCATTTTACTCTCCTTCGACCCTAATAAGTGTCATAAATGGTTAACTGGTATTGTTCAATGATGCTGTTTAATTTGTCGCCATAGGTTGTGTCCGTAGCGTAGACCCCAGTTAAAGCTGCTGTGGCATCTTTATAACTCTTTGTTTTGGAACGGTGCACTCCTACATAGTAGCTCCCCTCAAGGAAGTCCACATAGTCCTGTAAAGAATTTTCCACAGAGCCATAAGAACGAAAAGCTGCATCAATATAGTAAGGATTGCCCTTACCATCATCCTCCCAGGTTGGTAGGGTTACACTTTGACCATTGTAGTCCCCCTTAATCCCAAAGAAGTTATAGGACGGCTTCTGACTCAAAGTAGATTGTCCAGAGTCAGATTCCAAGATGGCCTGAGCAATCATGACAGATGCATAAAGATCGTTTCTAGCCGCCAAATAGCGGGACGTCTCGCCAATCTCGGCAATAAAAGCAACCGTCGTCTCATCCGTAGATGTCATGTTCTTTTCCATGGTCAACCTTGGAAAATTTAAACTAGCTAGGAGTCCCAATAAGGCAAATAGGCCAATAAAAATCAGACTCCACTTCTGGAAAAATTTAGGAAAGAGCAAGAAAGACTTCTTTTTCTTTTTAGTTTTCTTAGGTCTAGCTTTCGACTTGCTTTTCTTTTTTCCTTTTGCCAATTGGTCACCCCCTCAATCATACTAACTTCTCTAAGTATATCAAAATTCACTAAAAAAGACCCAAACCAACCGGTTTAAGCCTCCATTATATTAAATGGCGTCTCCACCACGTTCACCAGTACGAATACGGATAACATCATCAATAGGAACGATAAAAATCTTCCCATCACCAACTTCTCCTGTCGCCACGGCACTACGAATAGCATCAACAACTTCGTCAACTGCCATATCTTTGACTACAATTTCAACCTTAACCTTAGCTAATAAGGTAGGAACAATGCGCTGTCCACGAACAAACTCTGCAAAGCCACGTTGATTACCATAACCTAGGACTTGACTCACAGTCATCCCTTTGGCCAAGCCACTACCAGTCAAGGCATTTTTCAAATCTTCTAATTTATCCGAACGAATAATCGCTTCTACTTTTTTCATCTGTATTCTCCTACGAATCTAAGCCCATAAAGGTTGGATAGGCTGTTTCCTTGTGTTCACAGTCATCAAGACCAATAGCTTCATCACGGTCACTAACACGTAAAGGCATATATTGAGCAATTACTTTAATAATACCATAGGTCACAAGAGCAGACCAAATAGCTGTAAAAATAATAGCCAAAAATGTCACAATAAACAGATGCGCCTTTCCATAGATCAAGCCAATATTGGCCTTATCTAGGGCTAAATCTGGTGTCGTAAAAATCGCAGTGGCAAAACCACCAAAGATACCTCCAACACCATGGCAACCAAAAGCGTCCAAAGCATCATCATAGGCAAAACGTTTCTTCAAAACTGAAATAGCATAGAAACAAATCGGACTAACCATAAGACCAATTAGAATAGCACTCCAAATTGAAACAAAACCTGCTCCAGGTGTGATTGCAACTAGACCTGCCACCAAACCGGTTGAACCACCAACCAAGGATGGATGTCCAGTGACATGTTTTTCAATTGCCAACCATGAAAACATGGCTGCAGCAGCGGACACATGAGTGGTTACTAGCGCGTGAACTGCCAAACCATTAGCAGCCAAGGCTGATCCTGCATTAAAGCCAAACCAACCAAACCATAAGAGACCCGCTCCCAATAGGACAAATGGAACATTATGAGGACGGTGTTCTAAAATGCCAAAATCACGACGTTTTCCAACCACGATTGCCAAAACTAAGGCTGATACACCTGAGGTAATATGAACCACATCACCACCTGCAAAGTCAATCGTCCCCCATTTTGCAAGGAGCCCTTCATCCCAAACCATATGTGCAAATGGATAATAGACAAAAAGTAACCAAAAGACAACAAAAATGGCTAAAGGTGTAAAGCGCATCCGTCCTACCACTGAACCCGTCAATATCGCCACACAGATAATCGAAAACATCATCTGAAAAGCAGCAAACAGCATATCAGGAATAGTTAGACCACGGCTTGAGGCCGTTTCAGACACACCATTTAAAAAAAGGTGACTGAAATTACCAAAGAAATTCCCATGACCGCCAAAAGAAAGCGAGTAGCCAGCAACGATCCACAAGAGGGAAGCTATAGCTAAGGGAAGAACAGACATCATCATGGTATTAATAACATTCTTACGTCGTCCAAGCCCACCATAGAAAAAAGCCAAGGCCGGTGTCATCAAACAAACCATGGCAGAACAAATCAATATAAAGGCACTGCTACCTGTATCCATGAAACCACTCCAATTCACAAATTATTATATGTCAGATAATATAACACAAAATTATAAGACAGACAAGCGTATTTACGGAATTTTTTGATAATTCTTTCTTTTCTAACATCTTATGTAGCCACAAAAAAAGAGCCTCTTAAACCCCATGAAAAAGGTTATAAAGCTCTTGTCTATTCATTTTTCGCTCTTTAGCAACGGTTTTTATAGCCTGATTAGGTTTCATGCCAGAAGCAATTAAAGCTTCAACAGCCTCTACCGGTGTAACATCTGATGTTATATTTTCTTCCCTATCATTTTCAGAAGCCCCAGCCACAATCAGTAAACATTCACCCTTGAGAGGATTACTAGTAATATAATCTAAAACTTCTGAAATAGATCCTCGTTGGTACTCTTCATAAAGCTTTGTCAATTCTCGAACTAAAGTTACTTGACGGTTGCCATAGACCTCATGCATATTTTCAAGGGTATCCGCCACACGGTAGGGTGACTCATAAAAAATCTGTGTCTCAGGATAAGACAGTTTTTCTTTAAAGAAATCAATCTGCTGGCCTTTTTTACGGGGTAGAAAGCCATAGAAAATATGAGGTTGGGGTGCTAAACCACTGGCAATCAAGGCAGTAATACCAGCTGATGCGCCAGGTAGGGCCACTACAGGAATATCCTCAGCAATGGCAGCTTTGACCAAATCATGCCCAGGATCCGAAATAGAAGGCATCCCCGCATCAGAAACCTGAGCCAAAGAAAGACCTGACTTCAAGCGCTCCAGTAAATCTGGAATTTTCTCATAAGCATTGTGCTCATGAAAAGAGTACTGCTTGGTTTCAATCTCAAAATGCTTGAGCAAGAGACCCGTATTGCGCGTGTCCTCCGCACAAATAAGATCCACCTCTTTCAGGATTTGCACACTGCGAAAAGTCATATCCTGCAAATTCCCAATAGGTGTGGGAACCAGATAGAGGGTACCGTAGCTAGATTGCCCCTTAAAACTCTTTTGAACCTGCATGTTTAGTCTCCGTACAACAATTCTGCACAGAAGCCACAAGCTTCATTATTATCACGACGTTGGCCATAAAAATCTGGACAAATATGGAATCCATCATCGTAAATAGCCTCGAGGTTCACCTTACCATGAGACATTTTAGTCCCCGTCTCCTCTTGAACCACTTGACTCAAGTGCTCACGTAGCTTGTCGTTTTCCAACTTGAGGGCCGTATTTTCATCAAGAATCCCTGAGAAGTTCGCCTTAATTGCTTCCACTTCTGCCAACATCGACATCAAATTTTGTGATAATTCCTCGAATTTATCATACAATTCACGCTTTTCCATTTAGCTGAACTTCCTCCACTCCATAAGTTAGGGGCGCACGCCCTTTTTCAAATACAACCTTAATGGTCCCTGCAATTACATCAATGGCAACAACCTGACCTGTGCCATCCTTGGTTTCAATGTCATCACCCAAGTCAGGATAACTAGCCTTGCTATCTCGGTAAAAGTCATCTTCATAACTGAGACAACACATAAGTCGACCACAGACCCCATTCATCTTACCAGAATTCAAAGATAAACTTTGGTTCTTAGCCATCTTAATTGATACTGGTGGGAATTCACCCAAAAAACTAGAACAACAAAGTGCCCGGCCACAAGGTCCTAGGCCACCATAAATCTTTGATTCCTCACGACTCGAAATTTGGCGCAACTCAATACGTGTCTTAAAGTAAGAAGCCAGATCTTTGAGCAATTGACGAAAATCTACCCGTTTTTCAGCAACAAAACTGATTAGCACATAAGAGCAATTTAGCGGAAAGACAATGTCAACGACCTTCATTTCTAGCTGATTTTGAGCAATTAAATCAGCTACTACTCCCATACTCTTTTCAGCATTCAAAAGATTTTCATCATATCTAGCAAAATCTTTCTCTCCTGCCAATCCTTCAACCCGATTCAAATCCGCAGGCAAACTAACCTCAGGAAAATCTGTGTTTTCCATGACAACCTGGGCTAGGCGTTTATCTTTTTTCTCCAAAACGACTACAAAGTCATCTTTGGCGTAATTTTTATCAGGAACAACGTATTCTACTGCTCCAGTTTCTTCAAATTTTATTCCAATGACTTCTGTCATGATAATACCATATACTCCATCGCATTTTGAAAGCTGACATTAGCTAGCCACATTTTTCGCGCCTCATAAACTAAGCCTAACCATCGTCTTGCTTGTGGATTTTGTATATCCTTCCCCAATTGATAAGTTAAAAAAGCCCAGACCATCTCTTGTTCCGACTTTTCACTACACTGGACAGCCAGTTTTGCAACATCCAAATAAAGCAGGTCCTGAGTAGATAGCAGGGACTGTGTGAAACGCTCTACTGTATTAATCAGATCAAGAATCCTATTATCCTTAGCTAAGTCTAAAGCCTGAACATCATCTTTAGCAAAATCCGCCAACACTTTGGCTTGTGTCAGCAACAAGCCTTCCTTCTGCAGCAATTCTTCCAGATAAGCCCGATTCTTAGGAAAATAAAAGAGTTGAGCTCGACTTTTAATCGTCGGTAACATACGACTATCATCAGCTGTCAAAAGAAAAATATAAATCTGACTTTGAGGTTCTTCAATAAACTTTAATAGACTATTGGCAGCATTGACATGCATCTTATCTGCATCACGAATGATAAACACCTGAGCCTGCCCCTCAAAACTCGATTGACTAAACTCTCTGGTCAACTGACGAATCGTGTCCGTCTTAATAATCTGTCCTTGTGGCTCTACTAATTTAACATCAGAAAAGTCCCCCTGTGCAATCAAGCGACAGGGACGACAATGACCACAAGGTAGACCATTCTCAGGAGTCACACAAAATCGACTCTGTGCTAGCCAAATAGCCATGTCGAGACTTCCAAAATCACCCGAAAACAAATAAGCATGACTCAAACGATTTTCCCTGATAATTTGTGAAAACTCTTCAAATAGTTTGCTTTGACTTTCAGCTAACTTCATCTTGCTCCTTATAAATAGCCTTTAATTACTTTCCAAGCGTCCTCTACAACATCTTCAAAAGCCTGTGAGGCATCGATTAGCTTGATACGTTCTGGTTCAGCCTGTGCTAAATCTAAATAACCTTGACGTACACGCTGATGCAAGTCAAGCTTCTCTAAATCCAGCCGATTGACTTCACGTTCACCGCTGGCTGCAATGCGGGCCAAACCAGTCTCAGAATCCACATCAAACAATAGGGTCACATCAGGTTTATAACTATCAGTCGCATAGGCATTTAACCAGGCAATCTCATCCTGGTTCAAGCCACGGCCAGTACCTTGATAAGCAACTGATGAATCAATAAAACGATCCATGATGACCATATTGCCTTTTTCAAGCTCTGGTAAAACCTTCTCAACCAGATGTTGACGGCGAGCCGCAATATAGAGCAAGAGCTCTGTCTTAGCATCCATAGCCGTATTATCTACATCCAAAATAACCTCTCGGATTTGCTCTGCAATAGCTACTCCGCCTGGTTCACGTGTCGTCACAACCTGAGCTGGATAAACCTCTCTTAAACGTGGCAAAAGTGCCTCCAAAACTGTAGTCTTTCCAGCACCGTCCGGCCCTTCGATTGAGATTAATAACCCTTTTGACATGATACTTCCTTTTTTATTTTTTCACCTTCTATTTTATCAAATTTTAGCTTAGATGGAAGAAAAAAAGAGGTTTCTACCCCTCCTTTTTTCTATCTAAATACTTCTGACCATGCCGATTGCAGGTTTCGAACCTGTGACCTACGCGTTACGAGTGCGTTGCTCTACCAACTGAGCTAAATCGGCTGACACAGTCATTCTAACACTATACCCTAAAAAGTCAAGTTCTGTATGAAATTTACAAAAAAGAACTTGGACGAACCAAGCTCTTTCTTTTCTTACAATGATTTGTAAAGTTGACTTGCATTTTCAACAGTGAAACCATATTCTTTAAAGATACGGTCACCAGGTGCTGAGGCACCCCAAGTATCAATAGTAAGTGTTTTACCTGCAAGACCAACGTATTTGCCCCAACCAAAGCTAGTTCCAGCTTCGATAGCCAAACGTTTTGTCACAGCTGCTGGAAGGACTTCTTCTTTATATGCAGCATCTTGTTCATCAAAGAGGTTTTGTGATGGCATTGAAACAACACGAACATGCACACCTTCAGCTTCAAGAGCAGCCTGCGTATCAAGAGCCAATTTCACTTCAGAACCAGTTGCAATGATGATACCATCAAGATCACCTTTTGCTTCTGAGATGATGTAAGCTCCTTTATTGACACCAGTTTCAGCATTTTCAGCAGTACCATCAAGGACTGGCAAGTTTTGACGTGTCAAGACTAGCATTGTTGGACGTTCAGTCTCAGCCAAGGCACGTTTCCATGCAGCATTAGTTTCATTACCATCTGCAGGACGGATAACGTTAAGGTTAGGCATTGAACGCACACTTGCCAATTGTTCGATTGGTTCGTGAGTAGGTCCATCTTCACCAACTGCTACTGAGTCGTGTGTCATAACATAAGTTACTGGCAAGTTTTGAAGAGCTGCCATACGTACTGCTGGAAGCAAGTAGTTTGAGAAGACGAAGAAGGTACCACCATAAACACGAGTACCACCATGAAGAGCAATACCATTCATCGCTGCAGCCATAGCAAACTCACGCACACCAAACCAAATATTACGTCCAGCATAGTTGTCTGCTTGGAAATCAGACTCAGCCTTAACCATAGTATTGTTAGAAGCTGAAAGGTCTGCTGAACCTCCCCAGAATGAAGGAACTTGTTCAGAAATCTGTTGGATAGCTTGTTGGCTTGATACACGGCTAGCTACTGCTGAACCCAATTCATGAGCATTCAAGTCAACGTGTACAGGTTCATTTGCAAAGGCAGCCTTGTATTCAGCAGCCAATTCTGGGTAAGCAGTTTCATATTCTGCAAATTTAGTTTGCCAAGCATTTTCAGCAGCTTCACCACGGAATTTAATACCAGCTTCAAAACGACGAGCAACTTCATCTGGAACTGTAAATGCCGGTGCATCATAACCGTAAACACCTTTTGCGTGATCAATGCCATCTTGACCGATTGGAGCACCGTGGACAGCTGATGTTCCTTGTCCCTCAGCTCCATAACCAATGATTGTCTTAACTTCAATGATAGATGGTTTATCTGTCTCAGCCTTAGCTTCTTCGATGGCTTTAGCAATAGCTTCCAAATCATTACCATCTTTGACAAGAATGTGTTGCCAACCATAAGCTTCAAACTTAGCCTTAACATCTTCTGTGAAAGCCATTGAAGTTGGTCCATCAAGTGAGATATCATTTGAATCGTAAAGAAGTACCAACTTACCAAGTTTAAGGTGACCAGCAAGACTGGCAGCTTCTTGAGAAACACCTTCCATCAAACAACCATCGCCATGTAGGGCATAAGTATAATGGTCAACAATATCAAAACCAGGTTTGTTGAATTTAGCAGCCAAATGCGCTTCAGCCATGGCCATACCAACAGCATTAGCAATCCCTTGACCAAGAGGACCTGATGTTGCTTCAACACCATCAGTATGGTTAACTTCAGGGTGACCTGGAGTCTTAGAGCCCCATTGACGGAAATTCTTCAAGTCGTCCATTGTCACATCATAGCCAGAAAGGTGCAATAGACTATAAAGCAAGGCAGAACCATGACCAGCAGAAAGAACAAAACGGTCACGGTTTGTCCAGTTACGGCTAGTCTTTGGATTAACATTCATCACATGGTTCCAAAGCACATAAGCCATTGGCGCTGCACCCATAGGAAGACCTGGGTGCCCAGAATTCGCGGCTTGAATTGCCTCGATCGAAAGCGAACGAATAGTGCTGACCGCCATTTGGTCAATTGCATCAAAAGTCATGATTCTAACTCTCCTTTTTGGAAAAAAATGCGGAGCATACAGGCTATTAGCATCTGAGCTCTAGTTATACTATTTTAATTATAGCATATTATCTATCTCTTTGGGCAATCCAATTCTATTTGTGAAACCCTAAACCTATAAAATACAGGACCTAAAGCGTGCGTTTTTACAAACCAATAGCATTTGTATTATCCCAAGCTATTATTAAATCTATTCATTAAAAGAAGAAAAAAAGCCGAGGGAAACCCCGACTTTATGTAAAATTATTTAACGAAGTCAAGCAATGCCAAGAAGCTTTCAGCTTCAAGTGATGCACCACCAACAAGAGCTCCGTCAACGTCTGGACAAGCCATGTATTCAGCAACGTTTTCAGGTTTAACTGATCCACCGTATTGAACACGTACTTTGTCAGCAACTTCTTGACCAAAGTCAGCAGCTACAACGTCACGAACAACTTTACACATTTTTTGTGCGTCGTCTTGTGAAGCTGATTTACCAGTACCGATAGCCCAGATTGGTTCGTATGCGATTACTGTTGAAGCTACTTGTTCTGCAGTCAATCCAGCAAGAGCAGCTGAAACTTGAGCACCTACGAACTCTGCTGCTTTACCAGCTTCGTAAGTTTCAAGGCTTTCACCACAACAGATGATTGGAAGCATACCGTTAGCAAAGATTGCTTTTGCTTTTTTGTTGATGTCTTCATCAGTTTCGTGGAAGTAGTCACGACGTTCTGAGTGACCGATAACAACGTAGTCAGTACCGATTTCTTTCAAAACTTGTGGGCTAGTTTCACCAGTGAAGGCACCAGCATTTTCAAAGTAAGTGTTTTGTGCAGCAACTTTAAGGTTTGAACCTTTAGCAGCGGCAAGTACAGCTGTCAAGTCAACTGCAGGAGCTGCGATACCAGCTTCAACAAGATCTGATGAAGGAAGTTTTGATGCTACAGCTTCAACGAATGCTTTTGCTTCTTCTGGATTTTTGTTCATTTTCCAGTTACCAGCGATAAATGGTTTACGTGACATTTCACATACCTCTTCTTTTATTTATTTACTCGTTTATTTTATCACAAATCCCTTACTATTACTAGGATTTTAGGAAAATTCCGAAAACTCGATTTGCTTTATGTCTATTTATCACTATCAAAACTTAGCTTAAGGACCTTAAACAGTTTAAAAGTATAGAATACAAACATTTTCAAACACCAAAAAGAGCCGAGTAACCTCGACTCTCTCAATTATTGTCTGACGAATAATTGTATTGGGAACTTAATATTAATTAAGCTTCGATTTCAGATACGATACCTGAACCAACAGTACGTCCACCTTCACGGATAGAGAATGTTGTACCTTGTTCAACGGCGATTGGGTGGATCAACTCAACGTCGATAGTCACGTTATCACCAGGCATAACCATTTCAGTACCTGCAGGAAGTTCGATTGAACCTGTTACGTCAGTTGTACGGAAGTAGAACTGTGGACGGTAGTTGTTGAAGAATGGAGTGTGACGTCCACCTTCTTCTTTAGAAAGGATGTAAACTTCACCTTTGAATTTAGTGTGTGGGTTGATTGAACCAGGTGCAGCCAATACTTGACCACGTTCGATTTCATCACGTTGGATACCACGAAGAAGGACACCGACGTTATCTCCTGCAATACCTTCGTCAAGTTGTTTACGGAACATTTCAACACCAGTAACAACTGCTTTTTGGATTTCTTCTTTAAGACCAACGATTTCAACTTCGTCATTGACACGAACAACACCACGGTCGATACGTCCTGAAGCAACAGTACCACGACCAGTGATTGAGAATACGTCTTCGACTGGAAGCAACAATGGTTTGTCAGTGTCACGTTCTGGTTCTGGAATGTATTCGTCAACAGTGTTCATCAAGTCCATGATGATGTCTTCGTATTTAGAATCACCTTCAAGAGCTTTAAGAGCTGAACCTTGGATAACTGGAATGTCATCACCTGGGAAATCGTATTCTGAAAGAAGGTCACGGATTTCCATTTCAACCAATTCAAGCAATTCTTCATCGTCAACCAAGTCAACTTTGTTCATGAAGACGATAAGGTGTTTAACACCAACCTGACGTGAAAGAAGGATGTGCTCACGAGTTTGTGGCATTGGTCCGTCAGTAGATGCTACTACAAGGATCGCACCGTCCATTTGAGCGGCACCAGTGATCATGTTTTTAACGTAGTCCGCGTGTCCTGGCGCATCGATGTGAGCGTAGTGACGTTTTTCAGTTTCATACTCAACGTGTGCAGTGTTGATTGTGATACCGCGTTCACGTTCTTC
>OGEZ01000277.1_pt1 | contig 52730 bp, 51 predicted proteins | sample 1570831 | NCBI WGS metagenome assembly OGEZ01 (sample SAMEA2582059, study PRJEB24529) | metagenome | biome: Human gut stool | place: China | collected 2011
AAAATAACAGCATTTCTGAGGGAGGACCCTTTATGAACCGTACCCAACAAATTCAATATTTAATCCATGTGCTTCTCAATGAGATGCCCTCCTACCAGGAGCAGGCAATGGCCTTCCCCCAGGATGAACTGTCCCAGCGGAGATTGCTCCGCAGTCTGATGAATGTGCGCCTGCCTATGCCTCTGGACCCGTCGTTCCTTGCGGTGCAGGACGGCTTGCTCTCAGCGGAACGGGAGGAAAAGGGCGTGGTGGAGGCCGACTCGATCCCGGATCGTCCCGGTCATCCCGGTATCGCCGTCTGGCAGGGGGACATCACCAGGCTGAAAGCAGACGCCATCGTGGACGCAGACAATGACCGGCTGCTGGGCTGTTTCGTTCCCTGCCACGGCTGCATCGACAACGCCATCCACTCGGCGGCAGGGCTTCAGCTCCGGGACGAGTGCAGCCGTCTCATGGAGCAGCAGGGCCGCACGGAACCCACCGGGCAAGCGAAGCTGACCGGCGGCTACAATCTGCCCGCCCGATATGTGCTGCACACAGTAGGTCCCATCATCCACGGGCGCGTTACCCCGCGGGACCGGGAGCAGCTGGCCTCCTGCTATCGCTCCTGCTTGAAACTTGCATCGGAGCATGAGCTGCAAAGCGTGGCGTTTTGCTGTATCTCTACCGGAGAGTTTCACTTTCCCAATCAAGAAGCCGCCCGGATCGCCGTTCAGACGGTCAAAGAGTTTCTGCAAACACCGACGACGGTGAGAAAGGTGATTTTCAATGTTTTCAAGGATATTGACGCAAAAATCTATACTGACCTACTCTGAGCAAATCGGGAAGGTAAGGCAGGCGCTGCACGAGGCAGATGCCGTTGTGATCGGGGCAGGTGCCGGTTTATCGACCTCTGCGGGATTGACTTATTCCGGCCCCCGGTTCCAGGAACACTTCGGAGACTTCATTCAGAAATATAAAATCCAGGATATGTACTCCGGGGGATTTTATCCTTTTGAAACTCTGGAAGAACATTGGGCATGGTGGAGCCGCCAGATCATGATAAACCGATACGAGAAAGCCCCCAAGCCCGTTTATGACGAACTGCTGAAACTGGTCCATGATAAGGATTACTTTGTTCTTACCACCAATGTAGACCATCAATTCCAGCTGGCCGGCTTTGATAAGGAGCGGCTGTTCTATACCCAGGGAGACTACGGCCTGTGGCAATGCTCAGAGCCATGCTGTCAAAAGACCTGGGACAACGAGGAAACCGTCCGGCGCATGGTGGCAGAGCAGCGAGATATGCGTGTCCCCACAGAACTTGTCCCTCATTGCCCGGTCTGCGGCAAGCCCATGACCATGAACCTGCGGTGCGACAGCACCTTCGTCCAGGATGAGGGCTGGTATGCCGCTTATTCCCGCTACGAGGACTTCCTTCAGCGGCATGAAGGCGCAAAGGTGGTTTTTCTGGAATTGGGTGTGGGCGGCAACACGCCGGTCATCATCAAGTACCCGTTCTGGAAGATGACATACCAAAACCCAAATGCATTTTATGTCTGCATCAATCTGTCTGAATCCTGCTGTCCAAAAGAAATCCAGACGAGGGCTGTCTGCATCAACAGGGATATTGGCGCCGTATTGCATGAGCTACATTTAGATGAATAATCGGGGGCGGCAGATGCTTGCGGCCCCCGATCCATATCCAGAAACACTTGTATTCCCATAGTGGAAACAGAGCACAAAAAGCGCTTGGATTTATGATACAAATTATTTCTCTGCCATTTTGATGACCACATTCCCCGCATGGTCAACATCGGCGGCCGTGCGGATCGCTTTTTCAAGATCGCACAGCGAAAACTCATGAGTGATGATGGATTCCAGGTCCCATCTCCCGCAGCGCATGATTTCCTGCACATCCCGGACATCCTCCGGCAGATAGCCGCCGGAGCCAATGATGCTCTGCTGGGCATAGGTCATGTGGAGCATGTCGATGGTGCGGGGCGCATTGTTGACCGCAACGGAAACGAACCGGCTCTCTATTTTCCCAAAGCGGAGGAAATCCGCGAGAATCGTTTCCGCGCCGGCGGCATCCAGCCAGCAGTCGATATTGGCTGTATTTCCAGTGATTGAATGTGCGTTACCGAAGTATGCTGCCGCGTGGGATGAAAAATCTTCCTTTGCGGAATTGCAGGTTTCAAAACCAAGTCCTTGTGCCAATTTCAGGCGGAAGTCCGAATGATCGCACACCATCACCTTTTCCATTCCAAAATGCTTAAACGCAACCGCGGCGGCGATCCCGATGGTTCCGCATCCAAACACCACGGCGTTTTGGCCGGAAACATATCGGCGCTCTCCCGCCGGGATCATTCCCCGCCTTGCCGCCCGGCAGCCAACCGTAAAAGGCTCGATCAGGCTGGCAAGACGGTCGGAAATCGCATCATCCACAGCATACAGGGAGTGATCCCGCTTGGCCTGCGGGATCAGAATGTATTCCGAAAAGCCGCCGATCGTCCCTGCGCGCCTGGTATCGTTTTTCGCATAGCGGGGATAGGGATAGACCCGCTCTCCGGGCAGGAATTCCGTGACATTTCTTCCTGTCTTTACGACGCGGGAGACGGTTTCGTGTCCGAATTCTCCCCCCACATCGATCTTGTGGCCGGTGTTGGGGCCATGGGTGAACACAGCCACATCGGTTCCGCAGATGCTGGAGTAGAGGTTCTGCACCAGAACATCATCATCCCCCACTTCGGGCAGCTCCAGTTCCCGGATCTCAACCGCTTCTTTTCCTAAATAAATGCCAGCTTTCATTTGGCTTCCTCCTGTTTTCCGCGCCCGCCCATAACGCACTGCTCCATTACAGCGCATACATGAGGGATAGAATCGGCGCAGTCATGTTTCAGCCATTCCGAGAGAATGGCCATAAGGCCGTGAATATAAAAGGCCACCATGTAGGGACGATCTGGTTCCGCAATCTGAAAACGCTCCAGGATCGGGGTGAAAACATGACGCATCATCCGGCTGTATATCCTGTCCAGCCCGAGAGAGCCGGAATTTTTTAATGCCGTTCGGAACAGGCGTTTATTTTGTGCGATATATTCAAGATACGGCGTCAGATACGCAGGCGTGACCAGATATAATTCGTCCAAGGGACAATCACGGATTTTGGAAACAAAGACCTCCCCACGCAGTTTCATGTGTTCCAGAAACTGTTCGTTCATATACTGTACGCTTTCTGCAAGCAGATCTCCGATGGTTTCGTAGTGCAGGTAGAATGTGGAGCGGTTGACGCCTGCGGCTTCACAGATTTCCTTGACCGTGATATACTCCATGTCCTTCTGCTCCAGCAGTTTCAGAAAAGCCTGGTCTATCCGAAGCGCAGTTTTAAAGTATCTGCTTTCGGATTTCTTCATTGCGCTCCACCTCCTTTTTGCTCTTTGACGATCGGACCACCATGACGGCCACCGTCACCATAACGATGAAAAATACGACGCCTCCGGTAATGGCGTTCATCATTTTCCTGTAGCCCTCTCCATTGTTGGAAAAGCGTGTGATCATCGCCGTCTGCAAACCGAGGACGGACATCATGGCGGATACAAAATTCAGGATTTTGGCCGCAGACAGAATGGGACTGTCCATTTTCCGGGACCTCACAAGGTTTATGACAGACAGTGTCATCATATACAGTGTATATAATGCGGACAGATAAATCAAATATCCCGGATAACTGAAACCGGAATTGGTCTGCACCATGAGGACGATCATGCCGCCCATGGGGATATTCAGTATGAAAAGCATACCGGCGGTCCTGCGATAACACCGAAGTTCATAGGCGGCCCCTTTGCTTTCTCTGCGGCGGTACCCGAATGCCAAATATGCTCGCATGATGCACAGCACCATGTAGTAGATCGCCATGGAAAAGAACCAGACAGAGGCATACCGGGCCGCGGTCATAAAGCGGAAAAGCATATACAGAAAATTGACGGCCATTCCCTGATAGATGCTGACGCCGCTTCGGAACAGCTGGTCATTCAAATACCGCCCGCCAAATGCCGTGGATGATATTGTCCGGACCAGTCTGCTGCGCTCCCAGAAACGGAGCTTTAACTGAGCCAACCGCCCTGCCAATGCTGGCAAGGCGGCAAGCAGGATCACCAGGGAATATGCTGACAGCAAAAAAATCGGGTACGCCGCAGCGCTTTCTTCCCTGTGAGAGGCAAAGATGAAAATGAGTGCCGCAAAAGAGGCCGGCGGGACAGTGCATACGATCCGCTTGGGCGGATGCAGAAACCTGTCCAGACGCTCCCTTGCGCGCTTATTCTCCGCTGATCTCTTTTGCCAGTTCCATGATCTCAAAGGCATACTTCTGCTTACCCCTTGCCAGCATTTTCTTGTAGACGGGATAGTTGATGCCCATGCCCGCCAGACCGACAAGTCCGATGATGACGCCGAGCACAAACGAAACCGAACTGCCGTTTCCGATCACATTCATGGACAGGCACATACCGACCCCGGCGATCAGCGCGCTGATCATGCCGACAGAGTAGGTAAATACCGTTGCCGGCAGTTTCGCCCTGGCATCCAGTTTCCGGAGTGCGATGACCTTGGAGTCATCCTTCGGGGCGTATTCGTTTGCAAGGTGTTCGGCGTAAATTTTATCTGTGTTCATGGTTTGTACCTCCTCGATTTGATGGTTGTATCTTATCAGAATCAGGAGGATAGGAGAACAACACAGTGGGGGCTTTGTGTGGAGTTAAAAGCGGATAGAGTAAAAATTTCCACTGTATGATATCACAATCAAAGGGAAATCCCCCCTTGACAAATCACTGCCCTCTGTATGATCCTTTTTACTCGCCCCGGCATGGCTGGGGCGTCGCTGCGCCGAAGCGGCAAACTTTCGGCACGCTGTCACTATACAGAATGATACCCCCTTGCAGCAAGACACCACACCACAGGTCAGCGTGAAAAGCCACTGAAATATTTTTTACAAATGCGGTATAATTAATTTTCGCAAACCATACACCGCAGTCCATGGGCAGAAAACTTACCACCTTGCGAGAGCGTACGGTTCGCATCCGTAAGGTCGTCGGTTCGATCCCGATTAGGTCCACCAGAAAATAGAGAGCGCCGCAGTGTTCACTGCGGCGCTTTTTCATTTGACCATGGACGGATCTCTGTTTTCAACAGAGAAATGGCAAAACCTGCATTACATGATTTCCTGGCGTATTGCCGAGCAAAAGGAGGATATTCTGATGAAGCTTTATAACATCGTGTTCAGTCCTACAGGCGGAACGAAAAAAGTGGCCGACTATTTAACCGGCGCACTGGAGGGAGACGTAACCACCGTTGATCTGACCGACAGCAAGCAGGATTTTCATGCCGTTTCGCTGACGAAGGAGGATGTGGCGGTCATCTCCGTGCCCTCCTACGGCGGCCGAGTCCCCGCTGCGGCGACAGAGCGACTGAGGGCAGTGCAGGGCAGCGGAGCCCGTGCTGTTTTGGTCTGTGTCTATGGCAACCGGGCCTATGAGGACACGCTGGCAGAGCTGGAGGACGCCGCAAAGCAGGCGGGCTTTCAGGTGATCGCTGCAGTTGCCGCCATTGCGGAGCACTCCATCGCCCGTCAGTTTGCCGCCGGTCGGCCTGATGTGCAGGATGCAGCACAGCTTTCCGATTTTGCCAAACAGATTCAGCATAAGCTCTCCGCGGCAGACACTTCGGAACCTGCGATTCCCGGTAACCGCCCTTACAAGAAAGCCGGCGGAGTCAGCATGGTACCCAAAGCAGCAAAGGAGTGCACCAACTGTGGTGTCTGTGCAGCAGCGTGTCCTGTGCAGGCCATCGACAAAGACGATCCGAAGAAAGCAGATGAAAAAGCATGCATCTCCTGTATGCGCTGCATCGCTGTATGTCCGCAGGGCACTCGCAAGGTCAATCCCGTCATGCTCTCTGCGGCCAGCCTGATGCTGAAAAAGGTCTGCTCTGAGCGGAAGGAATGTGAGCTGTTCCTCTGAGGCCGGAAACATGCAGCCGCCTATTGGGAAATGCTCCTGTGTTGACTTTTCCGGAAAGTGAAAACACAGCATTTCCAATCATAATGCAAATGAAATTCACCGCCATCCAAAATCCTCTGTCAGGAATTGGATGGCGGTGCTGTATTACGGGTGAAATTTCTTTTGATCACGTGAAAGAAGCATTCCCCATGCGATGCGGCTTTTCTTCCAACGTCTGACTCCTGCTTCCGGTCTCAGTTCTTCCATTCAAAGGGGCTGTGTCCGAAACCTCTTTTCCTGAAGGCGGGTAATGAGCTCCTGAAATTTCTCCCGATCCTTTTCCAGGCAGAGAAAATAATAGACCACCTGAAAATCTTCATCTTCAATGGGGATCACGATTTTGTTTTCGATCTGCCGTCCCGGCGCAAAGGCATCGGTCACAAAGGAGGGAAAGGCCCCCAATCCCGCCAGTTCTCCAAAGGCATCCCATTCATTCATGAAGAGGAAATGCGCCTCCGGCAGCTTTTCCCGGCACACCTGAGTCCAAAAGCCGATCTCTGAATAGAGCAGAAGATTCTGATGGGCCAGGTCGGCTGCCCGGATGACGGTCAGCCGGGCCAACGGGTGATTTACCGGAACCAGCAGGCTGAGGTGCTCTTCCCGGTAGGGAAAGCAAAACAATTCCTCGTCCTGGGACGGCGGCTCATGGGTGACCACGATCTGATACCGCCCCTGCCGGAGGCCGTCCACCAACGCATCATCCGAGCCGTTCAGCTCCGGGGTAACCACCATGCCGTCGTACAGCTCCTGAAGCAGAGGCCGGAGCTCCTGAATGGGAACGGGGGCGCAGGCGCCCAGTGCAACGCTCCGCCGGGACCGCTCCGCCAGCCGCACCCGCCGCGGCAATTCCTCCGCCGCCGCAAGTACCTGCCGCGCCTGCTCCACGGCCACCTGCCCCACCTCATTAAGGACGATCCGGTTCTTCTGCCGTGTAAACAGAGCCGTCTGCAGTTCCTCTTCCAGGGCCTGCATGGTCCGGCTCAAAGAGGGCTGAGAGATATGCAGTTCCTCTGCCGCCCTGGATAAAGTGCCGCACTCCGCAAAGGCCACCAGCTGCCGCAGCTGCTCCAGTTCGATCATGAAACCCACCCCCAATCCGTCCTCCATTATAGCAAAGCAGGCTATGTCCGGCAAGTCAGTATTCATTTTATGAATAATACTATGTACTATTGATTCTGTACTTTCGCATATTGCGCCGATACAATCATTCCAGAAGCAAAAACCATGCGATTGATGAATGGAGGATGCTGCATGGAGTATGTAACTTTGAGCAACGGCGTAAAGATGCCTCTGGAGGGCTTTGGTGTATTTCAAGTCCCGGACCCGGCCCAGTGCGAAAAGGCGGTGCGGGACGCCATCGATGTGGGTTACCGCCTTATTGACACGGCAGCCGCCTATATGAACGAGCGGGCGGTAGGCGCTGCCATTGCCAAGTGCGGGATTCCCCGGGAAGATCTGTTCATCACCACCAAGCTGTGGGTGCAGGATGCCAGCTACGAGGGTGCCAAGCGGGCCATTCAGACTTCGCTGGACAACCTGGGTCTGGACTACCTGGACCTGTATCTGATCCACCAGCCGGTGAAAGACTATATGGGCGCCTGGCGGGCCATGGAGGAGGCCTACCGGGATGGGAAACTCCGGGCCATTGGCGTGAGCAACTTCCACGCTGCCCGGCTGCTGGACTTCTGCGAGTCCGTGGAGGTAAAGCCAGCCGTGGACCAGGTGGAGCTCCACCCCTTCTTCCACCAGAAAGAGACCCTGAAGACCATGTCGGACTACGGTGTGATCCCCCAGGCCTGGGGGCCCTTTGCGGAGGGTCAGTTCGGCATCTTCACAAACCCCATTCTCACAGAGATCGGCCGCACCCACGGCAAGACCGCCGCTCAGGTGGCCCTGCGCTGGAATATCCAGCGGGGTGTAGTGGTCATTCCCAAGAGCGTTCACCGGGACCGCATGGAACAGAACTTTGATATCTGGGACTTCTCCCTCACCAAAGAGGAAATGGCTCAAATCGATGCACTGGATATGGGACACAGCAGCATCGTAGATCACAGCAACCCTGAGTTCATCAAAATGCTCCACAGCCTGAAGATCCACCCGTAATCTTTTTTGTTTGCAGCCTCCCAATTCCCGCGCCATGGGCGGCACAGAAACGACTTGCTCAATCCTGTGCTCAGCGTCACAATACAGGCAATCCGCAGCAGAAAAAAGACACGGCAGAAGCCGCGTCTTTTTTCTGCTTTTTCTTTTCACAGCAAACACCTGCAGTTTTCCACATCGGTGTTCATCTGCATAAGCTGCGTGTTTGTAATTTTATCACGGGATTCTTTCAAAATCCCCCAGTTTTTCCTTAAGAATTCTTAATCCTTTTAAGTCTTGTTTTTTCTTGTGTCCTGCTGTATTTTTCTCTTGACTTCTCACCGGAAATGGATTAAATTTAGAATTATTCTAAAAAACGGTGTTGATCGTCATGACCAAATATGCAAAGAAAATTCTGGAGATCGTGGAGTCCTCCCGCAGCCACCTGACTGCGGAGCAGGTTTTTGAGCAGCTGCGGGAATCCTACCCCTCGGTGGTGCTGGCCACCGTGTACAACAACCTCAACCGGTTGTGGGAAGAGGACCGGATCCGCAAGATCTCCGTGGAGGGGACGCCGGACCGGTATGACCGGATCGTGCGGCACGACCACCTGGTTTGCCGCAAGTGCGGCCGGCTGCTGGACGTGGACCTGGGCGACCTGACTGAGCAGCTGGAAAAGAAAGCCGGGATCCCCATCCTCTCCTACGATCTGAAACTGGTGTTTTTGTGCGAAGCGTGCAGAAAGAAATCACAAGAGAAAGGAACGTGAAGAAGCTGAAACATCTGCCTTTATCCGTCCGTGTCCCCATTGAGGAGGACAACCCCAGCATCGTGCGCCTGGAGGAAAAATGCATCCGCTGCGGCATGTGCAAGGATGCCTGCGCCAACCTCATGGGCGTGCACGGCACCTATACCCTGCAGCAGACCGGCGGAAACGCAGTGTGCATTTACTGCGGCCAGTGCGCCAACGCCTGCCCGGTGGACAGCATCGTGGAGCGGGACGAATGTCCGCAGGTGCGCCAGGCCATTGCCGACCCCGATAAAATCGTGGTGGTCAGCACCTCTCCCTCCGTCCGTGCCGCCCTGGGCGAGGCCTTCGGGATGGAGCCCGGTGCCTTTGTGGAGGGAAAGATGGTGGCGCTGCTGCGTGCCCTGGGCGCCGACTATGTGCTGGACACCAACTTCGCCGCAGACCTGACCATCGTGGAGGAGGCCAGCGAGCTGATCCGCCGAATCACGGAAAAGGATCGCCCCCTTCCCCAGTTCACCAGCTGCTGTCCCGGCTGGGTACACTTTACTGAGATCTATGCCCCGGAACTGCTGCCCCATCTCTCCACCGCCAAAAGCCCTATCGGCATGCAGGGTCCCACGGTTAAGACCTACTTTGCCAAACAGATGGGACTGGATCCCCGGCAGATCGTCCACGTCACTCTGACTCCGTGTACGGCCAAGAAATTCGAGGTCCGGCGGGAGGAGATGCACGCCGCCGGTGACTACCACGGCATCCAGGGAATGCGGGACACCGACCAGGTCATCACCACCCGGGAGCTGGCCCGGTGGGCCAAGGCCGCCGGCATCGACTGGACCGCTCTGGAGGACTCCGCCTACGACTCCCTGATGGGCAAGGCCTCGGGAGCCGGCGTGATCTTCGGCAACACCGGCGGTGTGATGGAGGCTGCCCTGCGCACCGCCTACGCATACCTCACCGGCCAGAGCGCCCCGGAATCCCTGCTGCAGCTGGACCCGGTGCGCGGGTACGATGGCGTTCGTGAGGCTCAGGTGATCATCGGTGATCTGACTCTGCAGGTGGCGGTGGTATACGGCACTGCCAATGCCCGCCGCTTCCTGGAGCACATGAAGGAAAGCGGCAAGCAGTACCACTTTGTGGAGGTCATGGCCTGTCCGGGCGGCTGCATCGGCGGCGGCGGACAGCCCAAGGATCTGATGAAAAACGCTGACGAGACCCGCAAGAGCCGCATCGCGGCCCTGTATCAGCGGGACGGCTCCATGACGCTGCGCAGCAGCCATGAGAACCCTGAAATCAAGGCTGTCTATGAGGCCTTTTACGGCCAGCCCCTCAGTGAGCTGGCGGAACAGATGCTGCATACGACCTACTACGACCGCAGCGATATCAGAAAAAGAAAGGACGAAAAACCGATGAATAAGTGGAAATGTAAGATTTGCGGCTATATCTATGAGGGCGAGACTCTGCCCGAGGACTTTACCTGCCCCCTGTGCAAGCAGCCCGCCTCCGCCTTTGAAAAGCTGGAGCAGGCCCCTGCCAAGAGTGGCAGCAAGTACGCCGGTACCCAGACCGAGAAAAACCTGGAGGCCGCCTTTGCCGGAGAGTCTCAGGCCCGGAATAAGTACACTTATTTCTCCACGGTAGCCCAGCAGGAGGGATATGAGCAGATCGCCGCCCTGTTCCGGCAGACCGCGGAAAACGAGATGGCCCACGCCAAGCTGTGGTTTGAGGAGCTGGGCGGCCTGGGAGACACCGCCCACAATCTGCTCCATGCTGCCGAGGGCGAAAACTACGAGTGGACGGACATGTATGACGGCTTTGCCAAGACCGCCGAGGAGGAGGGTTTCCCCGAGCTGGCCGCCAAATTCCGTCTGGTCGCCGCCATTGAGAAGCGCCACGAGGAGCGCTACCGCGCCCTGCTGCGCAATGTGGAGACCGACCAGGTCTTTGAAAAGAGCGAGGTCAAGGTTTGGGAGTGCCGCAACTGCGGTCACATCGTGGTGGGCACCGCTGCCCCCGAGGTGTGCCCCACCTGCCGGTACAGCCAGAGCTTCTTCGAGATCCACTGCGAGAACTACTGATTCTTTCGAAACAACTGCTAACAACAGCACCCCTGTGGTCATCCCACAGGGGTGCTGTTATATATAATATTCTTGAAAAACGCGGCGAAGGGCCGGCATAAAGCCGGTCCTTCGCCGCCGGGGGTATATGGTTGATGAGAGGGGAATCAGTCCACGTACTCTACGCCGATCTGCTCCAGGATCTGGTCTACGAAGGGACGGGGGAAGCCCTTGCCGGTCTTGATGCCCTCCAGCTGGCCCTCCTCCTTGACCTTGACCGCCTTGGCGGCCTTAGCCAGCTCTTCCGCGTCCTCAGGCTTGATCACCAGGATGCTGTCGCCGTCGCCCACCAGGATGTCGCCCGGGCAGATGACCTGGCCGCCCACGCTGACGGGGAAGTTGATCTCGCCGGGGCCGTTCTTATAGGGGCCGTTGGGGATAACGCCCTTGGCATAGACAGGGAAGTCGGTGAACTGAGCCAGCTCGTCCCGGTCACGGACACAGCCGTCGATGATGAAACCGGCGATGCCGCGGCTGCGGGCATAGGTGGCCATGATCTCACCGCACAGAGCACGGCTCATGCTGCCGCCGGCAGCGATGACCAGCACGTCGCCGGGCTGGGCCAGATCCAGGGCCTTGTGGAACATGAGGTTATCACCGGCGGGGCACTTTACGGTAAAGGCGGTGCCCAGCAGGGGAGAGGAGTTCATGGGGCAAAGCTCAGCCTGAACGGCGGAGAGACGGTTCATGCAGTCGTCGATGTTGGCCACGGGAATGCCGCGGAAAGCCTCCACCAGGCTGCGATCGGGACGAACGATATTCTTTTTAATTCTGCATCCAACTGCCATGATAAGATCCTTCTTTCAATACAATGATTTAAAGCGATTGAAATAACCGCGGATTGTGTGGTAAACTGTCAGTAACTTTTTACGCTCTCATTTCCGGGTGCCAAGGAGGCGTTTGTATGGATCTGGCCGATATCGAGATGTTTCTCTCCATTGTCAGTACCAAGAGCATTTCCAAAACAGCGGATGCTCTCTTTCTCTCCCAGCCTACGGTGAGCCACCGGCTCAAGCTGCTGGAAAAGGAACTGAACTGCTCGCTGATTCTTCGCAGCAAGGGATTTAAACAGATCGAGCTCACCCCAGAGGGGGCCGACTTCATTCCCATTGCGGAGCGGATGATGTCTCTGTGGAAGGAGACCCGCCTGCTTCAGGGGCGGCGGGAGCGGACGCTGCTCACCATCGGCTGCACCGACAGTGTGAACGTGGCCCTGCTGGCGCCCTTTTACCGGCAGCTCATCCACAGTGGGACGGTGCTGGATCTCAACATCCGCACCCATCAGTCCTCGGAGCTGTACAGCATCCTGGACGCCCACGACATCGACCTGGCTTTTGTGTACTACCAGCTCTATTACAAAAACATTCTCTGTGAGTGTGTCTTTGAGGAGCAGATGTACCTGGTCCAGTCTTCCAACCCGGCGGTGGAGAAGCCCCTGGTCCACACCGAGGAGCTTGACCCCGCCAAAGAGCTGTTTTTAAAGTGGGACGATCCCTATCAGATCTGGCACGACCAGTGGCTGACCAGTTATTCCCGCCCCTGTCTGTCCGCCGACACCATTACGGTAATCTCCAAAATGTGGAACCCCAGAGAGCAGTACTGGATGATCGCCCCGGAATCGGTGATCCATGAGCTCTACGGCAGCCACGCCCTGTATGTCAGCCGGCTGGAGAATCCTCCCCCCAACCGCTGCTGCTACAAGATCAAGCACCGCAATCCTCTGATCACCACGGAAAAAGCGCTGGACTATTTTGAACGCAACCTGGCCCAATATCTGCAGAATCTGAAATTCGATCTGCACATCGGCCAGACCTGGCAGCGTTTTTAAGCCTTCTTGGGCAGCTTGGCCAGAGCCTTGCGCATGCGCTCCATGCCCTCTACGATGCGCTCATAGCTGCAGGCGTAGGAGAAGCGGACGTAGCCCTCGCCCTGAGAACCGAAGGCAGAACCGGGCACAGTGGCGATCTTGGCCTCCTCCAGCAGGTAGTTGGCCATATCGGCGGAGGACATGCCGAAGGACTTGATGTTCATGAAGACATAGAAGGCGCCGCCGGGGGTCTTGCAGCTCACGCCGTCCATGCTGTTGATGGCGGAGACCATGTAGTCTCTGCGGCGGGCATACTCCTTGACCATCTCCTGCACGTCGGGCTCAGCCTTCTCCAGGGCGGTGATACCGGCCTCCTGGACAAAGGAAGCGGCGCAGGTGTTGATGTACTGGTGGACGCGGACCATAGCCTTGATGAAGTCCACGGGAGCGGCGGCATAGCCCAGACGCCAGCCGGTCATGGAGTAGCACTTGGAGAAGCCGTTGAGGGTGATGGTGCGCTCCTTCATGCCGGGCAGAGAGGCGATGCTGATGTGCTTCTCGCCGCCGTAGACCAGCTTCTCATAGATCTCATCGGAGACCACAATCAGATCATGGCGGATCGCCATGTCGGCCAGGCCCTTCAGGGTCTCATAGGACTGCACCACACCGGTGGGGTTGCCGGGGGTGTTGATGACCAGCATGCGGGTCTTGTCGGTGATGAGGCTCTCCAGCTCCTTGAGGTCGATCTGGAAGTCGTTCTCCTCCCGCAGCTTGTAGCTGACAGGAACAGCGCCGAAGAAGTTGGGCACGTGGATGTAGTTGAGCCACACGGGATCGGGAACCAGAACCTCGTCGCCGGGGTTGAGGAAGGCGGCTACTGCGGCGTAGGTGCCCTCGCCCACGCCGATGGTCACCAGGATCTCGTCGGCGGTGTAGTCCACGTTGTTGTCCCGCTTGAGCTTTTCGGCAATGGCCTTGCGCAGCTCAGGGGTACCATAGTTAGAGGTGTAGAACACGTTGCCCCGGCGGATGCTGTCATAGGCGGCATCCTTAATGACCTGGGGGGTATCGAAGTCGGGGCGGCCGATCTCCATATGAATGACGTCCTCACCCTTCTTCTGCATCTGGGTGGCCTTCTCCATCATGACACGGATGCCGGAAAACGGGAGCATCTCCATACGCTTAGCAGTTTCAAACATACCGATTCTCCTTTCCTGTATATCCAGGTTGATTTTTGTATGATCCATCAGTTTTTCTTGTTCTCTTGCTTGTGGGCTCATTATAGCGCACAGAAATTATATTTGTAAAATGAATATGTGTGATAAGAATTATTTAGAAATACAATAAAAGCCCGTCAGAGCACACTCTGCGGGCTTTTGCGCTGGATACCGCCGTTTAAATATTAAGAAAATAAATAAAAGACGTTCGGAATATTTATTTGTCGAAAAACTTTGGAGATGTTATCCTTAATTCAGACGGTGAGGCCGTTGTTTTTTGGGCAATTAAGATAGGATTCCTCCTGTCGACACCGGTGACCCAAGAGGCAGCCGCCGAACCAAACCTTGCGCATCCCATAAAGAGCGGGATACGAGATAAATGTTGTATACGGGAGTTGAAATCATGGTTGAGAAGAAACGGAAAAGCTTTGTCAAGCGCATGGTGACAGCCCTCATCCTGGGTGTTATATTGGGTATTGTCATCTCCTTATTAAAACCCTCCATGTCCCCGGCCACGTGGGATATCCTGAATAAGATCTTCTTCCAGGACATCACGGTCAGCGAGGGGCGCAATGCCATCGGCCTGTTCTACATTATTCAAACCGTATTTACCAACGCACTGAAGCTGGCCATCGTGCCCATGGTCTTTTTCTCCATCATCATGTCCGTGTGCGGCATGAATGATATGAGAAAGCTGGGCCGCATCGCCGGCAAGACCATCATCACCTTCGTTCTGTTCTACCTGGTGGCCTGCTTCTTCGCCGCTGTGGTCTCTGAGCTGGTCATCAACATGGGCCTGTACCGTGAGTTCGTGGTGGACAGTCTGGCCGCCGACGTCACCGAGGCCGAGACCAGCAACATCCTGGTCACCATCGTCAACGCGGTGCCCGACAATATGATCTCCGCCCTGAGTAGCAACAACAAGATGCTGGCGGTCATCACCTGCTCCGTCATCATCGGCGTGAGCATCGCCGCTATGGAAGACAAGATCAAGGTCTTCAAGGTCTTCTGCGACGAGTGCAGCCAGATCGTGCAGAAGTTCCTGGACTTCCTGATCATCGTGTGCAGCCCCTTCTCCGTGTTCTGCATGATCACCCGCACCTTCGCCATCTACGGCATCGACCAGGTCAGCAACATCTTCTCTTACATCCTCGTCACCATCATTGTCCTGATCATCTACCTGCTGGTGGCCTATCCCATCGCCATCGGTGCTGCTACCCGCTGCAACCCCTTCATCTTCATGAAGAAGATGATCAAGGTGGCCATCATCGCCTTCGGCGCCGCCGCCTCTGCCCCCGCCCTGCCCCTCAACCGTGAGACCTGCGTGAAGGAGCTGGGCTGCTCTGAGGAGATCACCGACTTCGTACTGCCCGTGGGCATGACCATCAACATGAACGGCACCGCCATCATGCACATCATCGGTGCCGCCTTCATCGCCACCTGCGCCGGTCTGGAAGTCACCCCCATGAACTACCTGACCATGACCCTGCTGGCCATCGCCGCCTCCATGGGCACCCCCGCCATCCCCGCCGCCGGTTCCGTTATGCTGTACGCGGTTCTCACCGGCGCCGGCTTCAACACCGAGCTTTGTACCCTCATCTACTCTCTGGTGCTTGCCATGAACAAGCCCTGCGAGATGGTCCTGACCACCCTGAACGTGGTGGGCGACGCGGCTACCACCGTGATTGTCTCCACCAGCGAGAAGGAGTTCGACAAGGAGATCTACAACAGCTGATCCTTTGCCGCCCTGTCATTCTGCACCTATAAATCCATCCGGCCGGTCCATAACCATGGACCGGCCGGACAAGTGGAGGAACCTTTATGTATACCTTACATGACGTGGGCGATCAGGCCCTGTTGGTAGAATTTGAAAATGAGATCAGCATGGAGGTCAACCGGAAGGTGGTGGCCCTGAAGCGTGCTCTGGAGGAGCGGCGGCTCCCCGGGATTGGAGAACTCATCCCCACCTACCGCTCTCTGGTCATCCACTATGACCCTCTCACCGCAGATCTAGACCAGTTGAAGGAGGCCATTGACCAGGGCGTCAAGCACCTGGATCTGTCCAGCCTCCCCAAGTCCATTGTCACCGAGATCCCTGTCCTCTACGAAGGTGAATATGCCCTGGATCTGGAGGAGATCGCCCGCATCGAGGGCAAGACCGAGGAAGAGATCATCCGCATCCACAGTCAGAGCGATTATTATGTGTATATGCTGGGCTTTGCGCCCGGCCACCCCTACACCGCCCGCTTCGAGAACCCCTTCTCCTTCAAGCGGCGTGAGACCCCCCGAGTACGCATTCCCGGCGGCAGCATCGTGGTGCAGCTGGGGCTGAGCGACATCATCCCCTTCGATCAGCCCTGCGGCTGGAACATCATCGGCACCACTCCCATTCTGGCCTGTGACTACCGCAAGAAGAACCCCTTCCTGCTCAAGGCGGGCCAGTGGATCCGCCATGTCCCGGTGGACAAGGCGGAATTCATGGATATCAAGCGGCAGGTAGAGCTTGGCTGCTACCAGCCCAAGACCTATGAAAAGGAGGGCTGAACATGGGCATCGTAGTAGAAAATCCCGGAGTCCTGACCACCATTCAGGATAAAGGCCGGTACGGCTATGAGCAGTTCGGCGTCTCCCCCTCCGGCCCTATGGATCTGGAGTCCTTCCAGATCGCCAATATTCTGGTGGGCAATTCCAGAGATCTCAGTGCTCTGGAGGCCACCATGCTGGGTCCCACCCTGCGCTTTACTCAGGACAACATCATCGCCGTTACCGGCGGGGACATGATGCCCCTTCTGGACGAGAAGCCCCTGCCCATGAACCAGGCAGTTCTGGTAAAGGCGGGTTCAGTGCTGAAGCTGCGGGCTGCCCGCACCGGCTGCCGGACCTACGTGGCCTTTGCCGGCGGACTGGACATCCCCGAGGTGATGGGCAGCCGGGCCACCGGTGTGCAGAATAAGGTAGGCGGCCTGGAGGGCCGCAAGCTGGCCAAGGGAGATGAGATCTCCTTCCTGGCTCCCAAGACCACCCTGCCCCGTATGGAATCCCGCCGAACCGACCACCCCATGCCCGCCGGAAACCAGCGGGTCCTGCGGGTCATTCTCGGTCCCCAGGACGACGCCTTCACCGCCAAAGGCATGGACACCTTCCTGGGTCAGCCCTATCATGTGACCAACGACTTTGACCGTATGGGCTGCCGTCTGGACGGCCCGGTCATCGAGCATAAAGTAGACGGCAACATCATCTCCGACGGCATGGTCACCGGCGCCATCCAGGTGCCCACCTCGGGCCTGCCCATCATCATGCTGGCCGAGCGCCAGACCGTGGGCGGCTACACCAAGATTGCTACCGTCATCACCGCCGACCTGCCCGTCATCGGCCAGTGCCGCCCCGGCGACATCATCCGCTTCCAGTCGGTCACCGTCCCCCAGGCCCACCAGCTGTGGCGGGAGATGCAGCAGCGGCTCAACACCTTGGATCAAAATCTGAATGCTCCGGCGCCCCAGGCTCAGCCTTCGGTCCAGGCTCACCAGTCTCCCGTTTACCCCGCGACTACCCTGCCTGGTCCTGTGCGCCGTTACCGCATTACCGTCAACGGAAAAGTCTATGAGACCTCCATCCAGGTGGTCTCCCAGTAACAGAAAGAGGTGCGTTTCATGTATACCATCGATTTGAACAGCGACATGGGCGAAAGCTTCGGCGCTTACCGCATCGGAAACGACGAGGGCATCATCCAGCACATCACCTCCACCAACGTAGCCTGCGGCTACCACGCCGGCGACCCCATGGTCATGGATAAGGTGGTCCGCATGGCCAAGGAGCGGGGCGTGGCCGTGGGCGCTCACCCCGGCTATCCCGATCTGATGGGCTTTGGCCGCCGGAAGATGGTCCTGTCCACCGACGAGGTGAAAAACTACATGAAGTATCAGATCGGCGCTCTGATGGCCTTCACCCAGAGCTATGGCCTGAAGCTGCAGCATGTAGCTCCCCACGGCGCGCTGGGCAACCTGTGCCAGTATGACCGGGAGGTCTCCCGCGCCATCTGTGAGGCGGTATATGAGATCGACCCCTCCATCCGCATCTTCTACTGCGCCGGCGCTGTTCTGGGCCAGGAGGCTCAGAAGATCGGCCTGAAGACCGCGGCTGAGATCTTCGCCGACCGCGCCTACATGGAGGACCTGTCCCTGGTCCCCCGCAAGCAGCCCGGCTCCATGATCACCGATGAGGACCTGGCGGTGGAGCGCTGCATCAAGATGATCAAGGAGCACAAGGTCACCGCCATTACCGGTAAGGAAGTCGCTATCCAGGGCGACACCCTGTGCGTCCACGGCGACGGCGCCAAGGCTCTGGCCTTTGTGGAACGCATCCGCAAGGAGTTTGAAGCTGAGGGCATCCAGATCCGCAACTTCCAGTGACACTTTGGTCTTTCCAGTAAAACATGACGGCAGCCCCATTGCAGAACGGCACTGCAATGGGGCTGCTGTCATATCCAGATGCAAACCCAGACAAACGCAGTACGCCCCCTGAGCCGAATGGCTCAGGGGGCGTACCGTAGGAAGGGAAAACAAACTGGCTTATTTATTCACCACGTTGATGGGGCTGCCATTGATGTAGGCCTTCACGTTGTCCACGGTGATATCCATGATACGCTGGCGGGCTTCCTTGGCACCCCAGGACATGTGGGGCGTGATGATGCAGTTGGGGGCGGTGAGCAGGGGATTGTCCGCCTTGATGGGCTCGGTGTATACCACGTCCAGGCCGGCGGCGCCCAGCTTACCGGACTTCAGAGCGTCGGTGACGTCCTGCTCGTCAATGAGCTGACCGCGGGAGTTGTTGATGAGGATGGCGCCGTCCTTCATCTTGGCGATGTTGGCCTTGTTGATCATCTTCTCGTTGTCGGCAGTGAGGTTACAGTGCAGGAAGACCACGTCGGACTGGGCCAGCAGGGTGTCCAGATCCACGTACTCGGCAATGGCCTTGCCGGAGTCGTTGGGGTACAGGTCATAGGCCAGCACCTTCATGCCCAGAGCCTTGGCAATGCGGCCGGTGGTCTGGCCGATGCGGCCGAAGCCGATGATACCGGCAGTCTTGCCGTCCAGTTCGATGAGGGGGTAATCCCAGTAGCACCAGTCGATGTGATTGGCCCACTTGCCCTCGTGGACGGTCTTATCGTGGTGGCCGATGTGGTGGCACACCTCCAGCAGCAGAGCGATGGCGTACTGACCCACGCAGGCGGTGCCGTAAGTGGGCACGTTGCACACCAGCACGCCCTTCTCCTTGGCGTAGTTGTAGTCGGCCACGTTGTAGCCGGTAGCCAGGAAGGCGATGAGCTTCATGTTGGGGCACTTGTCAATGGTCTGCTTGGAGATGGGGGTCTTGTTGGTGATGACCACCTCGGCGTCGCCGATGCGCTCGGCAATGATGGGATCCTCCACATAGGAGGTGCGGTCATAGACAGTCACATCGCCCAGCTTAGCCAGCTCGTCCCAGCTCAGATCGCCGGGGTTCTCGGTATATCCATCCAGAACTACGATTTTCATTCAGAATTCCTCCTTCAGGTTCTGTTTTGTTATCCTCAATATAGCAAACCCGTTCTTGTATTTGGGCCAAAAGTAAGATAAAATTTTTATATGAAATACAAACCCCAGGAGGCGAGCACCATGTTCCTGACCAAAGAGAACGGAATGCGGATCGTAGAGGAAATCAAGGAGACCATCGGCCGGGATGTGAACATCATGGACCGCACAGGCACCATCCTGGCCAGCACCGACCCCAAGCGGATCGGTCAGCTGCACACCATCGCCAAGGAGATTCTGGAGCAGCAGCTTCCGGTGCTGGAGGTGGCCGCCGGAGAGGAGGGACCGGGCGCTCAGCAGGGGGTAAACCTGCCCATCTATGTAGACGGAAACTGCGAGGGGGTCATCGGCATCACCGGTCCTCCCGACGCGGTGCGGGATTTTGGGGCCATTGTGAAAAAAATGACTGAGATCCTGCTGACCACCATGCGCCAGCAGGAGCAGAGCCTGCTGGTGGAGCAGGCCCGGAGCCTGTTTTTGGAGGAATGGCTCTTCGCCCAGGACCTGGACTGGTCCGCCTTTGCCGAGCGGGGCGCGCTACTGGACATCGACATCCGGGAGCCCAAGCGCATCGCCATTCTGGAGTATGAGCCCCGGGGCACCGCCCAGCCTCCGGAGCTCCACGGCGGGCGACTTCTGCAGATGGCCCAGCGCTATGTCCAGGGGAAGCAGACCCTGTGCGCCGTGGTCAACCGCCGTCTGCTGCTGGTGTTTGGTCCCGAGCAGAAGGCCCTGGAGGTACTCAAACAGTTTCAGCAGGCAGCGGAGAGCTTTTATGAGGTCACCCTCAGCGGCGGGCTGAGCTCCCTGTCCCGGGGCGCGGAGGATATCCGCCGCTGCTATAACGAGGCCAAGATTGCCGCTCGGGCAGCGGCAAAAAACCACACCATTCTGGAGTATAGCGGCATCTCCCTGGATTTTGTGCTGCAGAATCTGGAGCCCAAGGTGAAAGCGGATGTGTGCCGGGCCATTTTTGAAACGGTCCCGGAGGACGAGCGGGAGGAGCTGCTGGAGTGTCTGGTCCTCTATTTCCACTGTGAGGGCAACGTGGAACGGGCCGCCCAGAGCATCCACGTACACAAAAACACCTTCCGCTACCGCATGGGCAAACTGGCCCAGTATACCGGCTACGACCTGCGCCGCCCCAGAGACGCCGCGATGCTCTATATCGCCATGCAGTTTTTGGATGCAGAACGCAATTCTTTTCCCGGGGGAAATAACCCACAGAAATGACGCTTATCACAAATAGCAATAGCGAGCACCTGGAGTTCTTTGTGGGAAAGTGATATAATTTCGCTGATAAAACTTAAGTCATCCTTTTTTAAAGGGGGTCAGACCGAGATGCCGTACAATATCAATTTAAAGCATCTGGAGTGCTTTATTAAAGTGGCCCAGCTGGGCTCCATCAACAAAGCGGCCCAGGCGCTGTTTATTTCCCAGCCCCATCTGGGCAAGATCATCCACGACCTGGAAAACGAAATGGGCTATCTTCTGCTCCACCGCAGCAACCAGGGAGTCACCCTCACGCCCGAGGGGGAAGAGTTTTTAAAGCATGCCGCCCGGGTGCTGGAGGAGATGAACTGTCTGCGGCGACCCAGCATAAAAACCGCGGAATTTAACCATCTTTCCGTGTCTATGACCAAGTTTTCTCATGTAATGGAGAGCTTTATCGAAGTGGTCCTCAACCACCAGGACCAGCCCTCCTTCTCCCACCGGCTCTACGAGGGCAACGCCGAGGAGGTCATCGACGATGTACTCTCCGGCCGGGCCACGGTGGGGGTATTTCACTTTGACAGCAAGCGCCGCCGGGAGATGGAAAAGCTGCTCTCCTCCCAGCGGATGGTCTACCGCAGTCTGGCCTATGTGGAGCCCCACATCGTCATCTCCAAAAACCATCCTCTGGTGCGCCAGCACAAGCCCATTACCCTGCAGGCCCTGGCTCCCTACGGCATGATCCGATACCTTGGCCAGTATGACGACCTGGCCCACAACCTGTTTGAAACGCAGCTCCAGGGCATGGAGAGCAACAATTCCAAGGTGATCTACCTGTCCAACCGGCAGTCTCTCATGCGCCTGATTTCTGTGAGCGACTTTTACAGCATCGGCATCCACGACTTCGAGATGCAGGATGCCGGCTACAAGGCCATGTCGGTTCCCATCAGCGGCTGCGACTTCATGTTTGAGTTTGGCTATGTGAAAATGGAGGGGGAACCGCTGTCGGACATCACCCAGGAATTTATTGAAAATGTAAAAGCCAGACTAAATTAACCAAACGGATAGCGGTCTCCGCTATCCGTTTTATTTATATCCGCCAAAACAGTTTCGTATTATACAAACGCGCCTGTCCCTGCTATGCTTTAGCCCAGAAAGCCAACGCGTCAACATCAAGGAGGAAAACACCATGATCCAGACCGTACTTGCCCAGGCAGTGGCCGCGGCCAGGCCTGCGGCGGAACTGGGACAGACTGCATCGTACATTCCGGAGCTGAGTAAGGTGGACAAGCACCAGCTGGGCGCCTGCGTCTTTACCGCGGACGGCGGGCGGTTCTCCGCAGGCGACACCAAGGTACGCTTCAGCATCCAGAGTATCTCCAAGGTCATCAGCCTGGCCGCCGCCCTGGAGCTGTGCGGCTTTGAGACCGTATTTGCTCAAGTGGGCATGGAGCCCTCCGGGGACGCCTTCAACGCCATGGGCAAGCTGGAGGCGGCAGGCAGCTCCCCCAGCAATCCCATGATCAACGCCGGAGCCATCGCTGTGGACAGCTACCTGGAGCCCAAGATCTCCTTTGACAAAATGCTGGCCTTTACCCGAAAGCTGTGTATGGACCCGGAGATCGTTCTGGACGAAAAGGTCTACCACTCGGAGATGTCCAATATCTCCCGCAACCGTGCCATCGCCTACCTGCTGGAGAACAAGGGGGTCATCCACAGCGATGTGGAGCGCACACTGGACTTTTACGTACGCATGTGCTCTTTGAGCGTGACGGCTGAGAGTCTGGCAGGACTTGGCCTGCTGCTGGCCGGCGGCGGCATCTGCCCTGCCACCGGAGAGCGCCTGCTCTCCCCCGACACCGTCCGTGTGGTCAAGACCATCATGCTTACCTGCGGAATGTACGACGGCTCGGGCACCTTTGCCGTCCAGGTGGGCATCCCCTCCAAGAGCGGCGTTGGCGGCGGCATCCTGTCGGTGGTGGACCGGCGGATGGGCATCGGCATCTTCGGTCCTGCCCTGGACGGCAAGGGCAACAGCGTGGCCGGAGAGCGTGTGCTGCGCCATCTGTCCCAGCAGCTGCATCTGCACATCTTTGACACGGACAGCCAAACAGACTAAACAAACAGGAGGTACCTCGACATGTTAGAGACCATCGCAGCCGCATACAGCGGTTTCATCGGCAGCATCAGCAACTATCTCTATACCTACATTCTCATTGTCCTGCTGGTGGCTGGCGGCATCTACTTTACCGTGCGCACCAAGTTCGTCCAGTTCCGGTTCCTGCCCGAATCCATCCGCATCGTCATGCAGCCCAGCGAGGACCAGAACAGCATCTCCGCCTTCAAGACCCTGATGGTCTCCACCGCCTCCCGCGTGGGTACCGGCAACATCGCCGGCATCTCCACCGCCATCTGCCTGGGCGGCACCGGCGCGGTGTTCTGGATGTGGGTCACCGCCCTGCTGGGCAGCGCCACCGCCTTTGTGGAAGGCACTTTGGCTCAGATTTATAAGAAGCGTGCCAAGGACGGCAGCTGCTACGGCGGCCCCGCCTACTACATTGAGCAGGCTCTCAAGCAGCGCTGGCTGGGCGTTCTCTTCGCCGTGGTGATGATCCTCACCTACATGGTGGGCTTTAACCTGGTGGCCTCCTTCAACATTGCCGACTCCCTGAAGGCTTACAGCTTCTATGATCCCACCCTCACCCCCTGGATCGTGGGCATCGTGCTGGCCGTGGTGTTCCTGGTGTGCATCAGCGGCGGCGGCAAGCAGATCGCCAACATCACCGCTGTGCTGGTGCCTGTGATGGGCGTGCTGTACCTGGCCGTCACCCTCTTTGTGGTCTTTACCCACATCTCCCTCATCCCCGCCGTGTTTGCCAGCATCTTTCGCAACGCCTTTAACTTCCAGGCCATCTTCGGCGGCTTTGTGGGTTCCGCTCTGATGCAGGGCATCAAGCGCGGCCTGTTCTCCAACGAGGCCGGCATCGGCGCCGCCGCCTGCGCCGCCGGTTCCGCCGGCGTGTCCCACCCCGCCAAGCAGGGCCTGGTCCAGGTTCTGTCCGTGTTCATCGACACCATCGTGGTCTGCACCGCTACCGCTATGCTGCTGCTGTGCTCCGGCGTGGATCCCACCGCGGAGGCCGCCGGCATGCCCTTCGTGCAGCAGGCCATGGCCGGAACTCTGGGTCAGTTCGGCGTAATTTTCATCACCGTGGCCCTGTTCCTCTTCGCCTTCACCACCCTGCTGGGCAACTTCTACTATGCAGAGACCGGCCTGTCTTATCTCTTCAACCAGGCTCCCTCCCGCACCGCCGTGTACGTCCAGCGGGCCATCGCCACCGTGGTGGTGTGCCTGGGCGCCACCATGCAGCTCACCGTGGTTTGGGATACCGCCGACGTGCTCATGGGTCTGATGGCTCTCATCAATGTACCTGTGATCGTCCTGCTCCTCAAGCCCGCCCTGCGCTGCCTCGACGACTACATTCAGCAAAAGAAGTCCGGCAAGAATCCGGAGTTCAAGGCCTCTTCCATCGGCCTGAAGGAAAAGGTGGATTTCTGGAATTAAATAGTTCCTCTTCCTTTCTAAAGGGGGCGCTCCTACGGGGGCGCTCCCGCTTTTTATGTTCATGCAGAACAGCAATGAAACTTCATTTACATTTTACACCGCTGTGCAGGACAGATTTACATTGCTTTGTTACACTGGTGCTCGTGTGAGAGAGAAACACAAATCTAAGTGGGAGGCTATAACCATGAGTACCATCCAAAATCGTTCTGCCACACAATCTCAGAAACTGATGATCTTTGTGCTGACCATGTCCCTGTACGGACTGGCCACGCTGTTTACCGAGCTGATCCCCAAGTTCCAGGTGGGACTGGTGGAGTTCTCGGTGGAGTACTTCCTGTTCATTCCCCTGACCCTGGCAATGCTCTTTGATCCCCTGTCCGCCGCTCTGGGCGCTGCCACCGGTGAGCTGGTGTTCAGCGAGATCATGCTGGGCCAGTTCGGCGGCCTGGGTGAGCTGGAGAAGTTCATTACCGTCACCATCGGCGTGTACATCGCCGGCCGTATGGTCAAGGATCCCTCCAATCGGGTCATGGTAGGCGTGGCCGCCATCACCGGCACCGCCGCCCAGCTGCTGATGGGCACCATCGTGGACATCGCCAAGGTCCAGTTCGCCGTGGAGGATTTTGAGGCGGTGGAGGGTCTTCCCGAGAGCGTCTTTGCCACCGAGGGCTTTGCCTTCTGCAATGACCTTCTCTTCTCCGGCATTCTGTTCTGCCTGCTGCCCACCCTGTACCTGGTACCCAAGCTGTACGGCAAGATCGAGCCCCTGGTAGGCATGCAGCCCCGCACCCCGGACAGCGCCGTCTCCGGCATCAGCCCCAAGGCCATTGTGGTATGCGTGATCGGCTTTGTGTGTGCGGTCGTGGCTGAGCTGGCCGCCACCGCCGGCATGTCCCTCATCGACTGGGAAGCCCAGTGGGCCGAGAGCGGCACCGCCCTGGCTGCCGGTATGCTGGTAGCCGCCGTTCTGGCTGTGGCAGTCCTGCTGGTGATGAAGAAGAACGGCAAGGCCGGTGCGGTGGGATAAGATGAACGCAGTCGAGATCCAAGGCCTCACCTATACCTACCCCGGCGCCGCCCAGCCCACCCTGAAGCACATTTCCCTAACCATTCCACAAGGGGACTTCCTTGCAGTCGTTGGCAACAACGGCTGCGGGAAGTCCACCTTGTGTAAAGTCCTGAATGGATTGATTCCTCATTTTATTACAGGAAGCTATCAGGGGAGCACCAAAATCCACGGTCTGGGCACGCTGCAGACCGACGTTGGCGCTCTGGCCCGGAAGGTGGGCTATGTCTATCAGGACTTTGAAAATCAGATCGTGCGGCCTACCGTGCTGGACGATGCGTCCTACTCCTGCCTCAACTACGCCTTCCCCGACTACCTGGAGCGCGGAAAGCAGGCCCTGTCCCAGTGCGGACTGGAGGGCCGGGAGGAGGAGTATGTCTGGCAGCTGTCCGGCGGCCAGACCCACCTGCTGGCTCTGGCCGGCGCAGTATCTCTGGGGCCGGACATTCTTATTCTGGACGAGCCCATCGCCCAGCTGGACCCCATGCACGCCGACCGGATCTATGAGGTACTGCGGCACCTCAACCAGCAGGGCAAGACCATCATCGTCATCGAGCACCACACCGAGTACATTGCCGATTACTGCAAAAATGTGCTTCTCATGAAGGACGGAGAGGTGCAATGGATGCTGCCCACCGGAGAGGCTTTGCAGCGGGTGGAGGAGCTGGAGGCCTGTAACATCTTCCCGCCCCAGGTCACCCAGGCGGCCTACCGCCTGAAGAGTGAGGGCAACCTTACCGGACTGGACCGCCTGCCCACCACGGTGGACGAGGGCAAACAGGCCTTTGCCTCTCTGTCTTTTCATCCCGCTCCTCCCCGCTCCAAGCCGGAACCGGGAGAGGAGGCGGCTGTCACCTTCTCCAATGTGGAGCTCTCCTACCGCTCGGTCAAAGGGGAGCCCCGCACCGTCTTTCAGAATCTGAACCTGGAGCTGCACCAGGGAGAAAAGGTGGCTCTCATCGGCTCCAACGGGGCAGGCAAATCCACCCTGATGAAGCTGATGGTGGGCCTGCTGCGGCCCAAGGCTGGCACCGTCTCTCTGTTTGGCTCTCCCATCGGGGATAAGCCCGCTGAGGAGCTGTCCCGGCAGGTCTCTCTGGTCTATCAGAACCCGGAGGAGATGTTTATCCAGGACTCCATCCAGGCCGACATCGCCTACGCCATGCGTGTCCGTGGGGAGAAAGACTGGCAGGAGCGCACCCGGCAGCTGCTGGAGCGCTTCCGGCTTACCGAGCTGGCCCAGCGGGACGGGCGGCTCATGTCGGGCGGGCAGATGCGTCGGGCCAGTCTGGCCATCGGCATCGCCCTCAACCCCGGCATCCTGCTGCTGGATGAGCCCACCGCCAACCTGGACATTGCCACCCGGCGGGAGATCCTGTCTGTGCTCACCGACATGAAGGACGTGATCCAAACCGCCGTCATCGCCACCCACGATATGCAGCTGGTATGTCAGTGGGCTGATCGGGTGGTGGTTCTGTGCCAGGGCAAAGTAGTGGCCGACGGACCGGTGGACGAGATCTTTTCCCGTCAGGATGTGGCCCAGCAGGTTGGCATCCGCCCGCCGGAGATCTTCACCATGGCCCGCAGTCTCAATCCCAACGCGCTGTGCTACACCATTGACGAGTTTGCCGCATGTTTTCAGGAGGTGTCATAAATGGAAAAAATGATGGCGAAGCTGTCCGACAACCTGCTGGACAAATTCTCTATGGACTTTCTCCGCAGCCAGGTGCTGAAAAACGCCTACGGCAACGACGACACCGTCATCGCTGCCCTGGACCCCCGCATCCTGCTGGTGTGGTATCTGTTCTTCGGCCTGGTACCCTGGTTTTTAAATGACATCCCCCTGCTGCTGGGCTGCTTCACTCTGGTGATGGCCACCACGGTGCTGGCCCGGGTAGCCGGACTGGTGCTGTTCCTCTTTGCGCTGGGCGTGTTCTCCCAGACGGGCTATCTGTTTCTGGTCACCCTGTTCTTTGGCGGTGACGCCTCCGCCATTGCCCCGCTGCTGGTGCTCACCCTGAAGGTGGCCACCATCTCCCTGGCCTCGGTGACGGTGTTCTCCGGCCTGGACCCCGACCGGCTGTCCAACGGCCTTTTGTGGTACGGCTGCCCCGAGCGGCTGAGCTTTTCCATCTCCTACTCCTACCGGATGCTGCCCATGCTGATGGAGGAATTTCAGAATGTGCTGCTGTCCTACCGCCTGCGGGGAAATCCTCCCGCCCATGACACCCTGATGGGCAAGGTGCGCTATCTCATCTATCAGGTCAAGGTCATCATGCACGCCTTCTACCCCCTGATGCTCAACACCGCCAAGCGCTCCCGCACCACCGTGGAAGCACTGGAGCTGCGAGGCTACCGCTACGCCGCCAGCAGCAAGGCGGTAAAAAAGATCAAGCTGGCCTCCCTGAAGGTCACCTACAACGACCTGCTGTTTCTGGCCGTCTCCTTTTTGTGGATGACGGCAGCCTTGCTGGCCTCCACCCTGCTGTCATAAGAAAGAAGGTTATTCTCTTGCGTCTTGATTTTCATACTCACGGGAAGCTGGCCAAAAAGCTGCCCTTTTCCACCGTATACACCGACTGGCTCTTCGACGAGGCCCGGCGTGCCGGTCTGGACGCTCTCTGCCTCACTGAGCACTTCAACACCCTCCAGTTTTCCGACCTGTACGGTTATCTCGCCTCCAAGAGCTGCCGGGTGGGCGACACTCTGGAGCTCCCCAACGGCCTGCGCATCTTCCCCGGCATGGAGACCGATGTGGCCGAGGGTGGACACATCCTGTCGGTAGGTCCTCTGGAGGCCATTCTGGAGCTCAACCACCAGTTGGAGCCCTACAAGGGAAAGGGAAAATTCCTGCCCTTTGAAAAGCTCATGGACCTGTTTGAGCAGTATCCCGTTCTGGTGGGCTGCGGCCACCCCTACCGCGCCCCCGGCCATGTGCCGGAGCTGCCTTTGGAGCAGCTGAAGCGGCTGAACTTTCTGGACCTCAACGGCAAGGACATGGCGCTGGACCAGGAGCGCACCCAGCGTCTGACCTATGATCTGGGACAGACGCTGGACATCCCGGTGGTATCGGGCAGTGACACCCACCAGGCCGTGCAGTACGGCTGCATTGCCACCTGCTTTGACGGCACCTTTGATACGGTAGAGGAGATGCACCGGGAGATGCGGGCTGGCCGGTATGAGATCCAGCTGGCCGACAGCGCAGCCTTTCAGGTGCGCACCGCCTGCCTGCTCAAACGCTCTCTCAAGGAAATTTACGCCCTGGGCGGCGACTATGTGGCAGTACTGACCAAAGCGGTCTCTGCCTGAAAAAACGCGGAGGAACCACCATGCAGTTTTCTGTGGATGTCGGGGATCTGACCCGAGCCGAGCAAAAGATCCTGGAGTTTATCAACACCAACCGGGATACCTTCCTGTATTTATCTATCGGCCAGCTGGCCCAGGCTTTGGACATGTCCGATGCCACCGTGTCCCGGTTTGCCCGCCATGTGGGCTGCCGGGACTATAAGGCGTTAAAGGCCCTGGTGATGGAGCAGTCCGCAGGCCCGGCGGCCAAAATGGCGGGCACTCTGGGCCGGGAGGGCGGCTTCTCTCCCACTGCCTGGTTGGAGCATCAGCAGCTTTGTCTGAGCAAAACTGCCCAGCAGCTGGATGAGGCGGAGTTCCAGCGGGGCGTAGAGGCTGTGTCCGGAGCCCGCAGGATCTTCATCCACGGAAAAAACGCCTCTGCCTCCCTGGCTCAGATGCTCCACTTCCGCCTGCGTCGGCTGGGGCTGAATGTGTCTTTGCTGCCCTCGGGAGGCTCCGAGCTGCTGGAGGGACTGACCCAGGCGGGAGAGGAAGACACGGTGATCCTGTTCAGCTTCTCCAAGCTGTCCAAAGAGGGGCGGGTGCTGTTGGAGCAAAGCCGCCGCGCCGGCTACCGCACTCTGGCCTTTGTGAGCCGGACCTGCATGCCGCTGGAGGAGCGGGCCGACATCTCCCTGTTTGCCTACCGCGGGGACACCAAGGAGTACCATTCTATGGCAGCCCCCGCCGCCCTGGCTGACGCGCTGGTGGTGGCGGTGACCGAGCGGCTGGGCACGCAGGGTGTCCAGGCGCTGGAGCGTCTGCATCAGATGAAAAAGGACTACGGAGGACGGCTGTAAACATTAACATAACTGCGCAGGCCCATATGTATTTGGGCCTGCGCAGTTATGTTTTTTGAGGCAATACTTTAGGTGCCAGTACAAGTGATAAAATCACTGCCAGCACTCCTGACACCAGTTTTCCCACCAAAACAGGAACACACATTGCCGCATCAGCCTGGCTGGTATAGGCCAGGTGATCTCCAAGCAGACAAGAAGCGGAGACCAGAAATGCAACGTTGATCATGCGCCCCCTGTCATCCATTTCCTCCAGCATGGAACAAACCGGAATACCATTGGCAAACGCCAGAAGAAATCCTGTGAGCGATGGCTCATTGACCCGCAGAATACGGCCCAGTGCAAGCAAAGGACGGGTGAGGATCCGGCGTATGACCGCCAGCAGTGGAAATATACCCGCCAAAAACACGCAGATATTTCCCACAATGCTGTGTACCTCATCCAGTTTCCCCATACCGGATATTAGTTCAATCCCGTTTAAGTCCTGGAATCCGGCAATCATCAGGCCTATGACGGACAAAATCAAGATCCATTCGCCTAAACGGGACAGTGCAGCAACTACCCCTTGGCGGAAGAAAATCAAAGCGATCACCAACACCAACGCAATAATCACCACAGGCACTGTGTTCCAAGCCACTTGCTTAAGCGGAAAACCGGCACATACCCCGCCCACCAAGCAGCCGGGCGGGATAGTGATAATACCGGCCAGAAGCCCGTAAATGGCAGCCTCCCGTTTTGTGCCGTGGGTATTTGCAATGGTCAGCGGAATGATAAACATGACGGTCGTTCCCATCATAGCACCGATGATCAGTCCGCTGTATCGCCCCATCTGAGGGTCATCTGCCATCTCAAGGGCCAGGACCGAACCGCCGGAGTCATTGGCAAAGACCAGTCCGGCAAAGACGCTGGGATCCCAGCCGACACTGCGGAATATAGGCGATATAACTGGAGACAGAAGCGCGGCAATCACCGGAGCAAGTACAATAAACCCGGCCATACATAGCAGAAGACGGCCAGCGGCCAGAATCCCTTTTTCAAATTCCGCTCCCAAACCAAACCGGTTATGCAAGATATAATCTGTGCCTCCTAAAACAAAAAAGACCGAAGCAGCTGCCATGATCCAATGTTCCAATTCTCTCCGCCCCCTTTGTAATAAGAGAGACGGCGTCCCTCAGAATTTACTCTGGGGACGCCGTCTGCACATCGTTTTTTGATTTACAGGAAGCACAGACCGTCAACAGCCATCGTTCCATCTTTGGTGAGGACACCGCCACCGCCGTCAACGCGGCTGGTTCCGCCGGGATAGAACACCCCGTCCTCACAGCGGATGCCGTTGGGCATAACCAACAGGACACCAAAATCGCCAGTTTCCTTAATGTTGTGACCACGCTCCTTCAGAATACGGATCGTGTCGGGAGAGAATCCCTCTTCCAGCTCCAGACCCTGCTCCTTGGTCAAGCAGCACATATGCGCAGTCTTTACCGCAGAGTCCATCATCATACCGTAATCAATGGAGTTGATGATAAGCTGGAGGGTACTGGTAATAATACGGGGACCGCCTGCCGCGCCTACGCTGAGCAGGGGCTTACCGTCCTTCATTACAATGGAGGGGGACATGCTGGACAGCGGGGTTTTGCCGGGACGAATGGCGTTGGCCATGCCGTACGCCAAGCCCTGGGTGGTACGCACGCCCACCTTGGGACTGAAGTCGGCCATGGTGTTGTTCATGATAAAGCCTCGGCCGGGAATCACAACGCCGCAGCCCCACCAATTTCGGATGGTCTGAGTCTGGGAAAGTACGTTGCCGTAGGCGTCCATTACGGTGAAGTTGGAGGTACAGCCCCGGTACTCCTTGGCTTCAATCCCCTCCGTGGGAGCATACTCTTTGGCCTGTCCCATATCGATCTTGGCCGCCAGCTCCTTGGCATACTCCTTGGAGATGATCTTGTCCACATTGACGTCCACAAAATCCGGGTCGCCCATAGCCACAGACCGATCGGCAAACATCATCTTCATGGTTTCCGTAATCACATGGGTGCTGTCAGCGGAGTGGAACCCCATACCCTTCAGATCAAAATTCTCCAGGATATTCAACATCTGAATAATGTGGCTGCCGCCGGAGGAGGGAGGAGGCATGGAGATAATGTCATGGCCGCGATAGGTGCCACGCACCGGAGTGCGCTCCTTGGGAGAGCAGCCGCTCAGATCTTCTTTACACAGAAGTCCCTGATACTTATTGACCTGTGCCACCATTTCATCTGCCACAGGGCCGTTATAGAACCAATCCACTCCATGTTCCGCCACAGCTTCCATGGTATCGGCCAGATCAGGGTTGGTGACGATCTCGCCGTAGGAGCGGGGATTTCCGTTGTTCAGGTAGAGCTCCTCAAAGCCCTCGTAGCAGGCCTTGTTGTGCTCCGCCTCAGGGGTGTTGCTGATGCGGGCATAGGCAAAGCCACAGGCGAAGCCCTCCCGGCAAAGCTTGATGGCAGGGGCAGAAACCTGCGCCCAAGTCATGGTACCGTAGTTTTTCAGCAGGTTGTCCATAGCCCGATACAGCGCAGGGACAGCCACGGAACGGCCGGAGAACTCGGTGAGGTTCAAGTCCACATCGCCCTTCTCATCCAGGAACATATCCTGATATGCGTGGATAGGAGCCACGCCACGGGCGTCTACAGAGTGGAACTGGTCATTCTTCTTATCATAGAATACATGGAAGCAGCCACCGCCAATACCGCTGTGATAGGGTTCCACAGCGCCGAGCACCAGAGAGATGGCAACCGCAGCGTCAAAGGCGTTACCGCCCTGCTTCATGATTTCCAGGCCGGCCTGGGTGGCATAGGGATTGTTGGAACTGACCGCACCGGCGCTGCCGGAGACATGGGGCTTATACATGGCGATGGTATCGTCTACCATTCTGCCTAAGTAGGGACGATTGGGCATAATACTGTTGCAGCTCCTTTCCTAACTAGTTAAGGGTAAATAAGCATCTTAAAGTTTACTGGGCAATCGCAGATTTCGAGGAGGTGGACAGAGAGACCGCGATTCCCACAACGTAGCAAGCAATAATAGTGGGATAAACCACGTTGATTTGATCATTCAGACCAGCGACCACCCAAACAAGGGCGACCACAATACCGGCAATAATGCTCCAGAAGGAACCCTTTGCGTTAGCCTTGCTCCAGAACATGCCAGCCAGAACCGAGAAACTAAAGGGAGCGGTAACTACATAGTTGACGGTGAGGAACATGTTGGTCATCTGAGCGGAGGGGATAAAGAAGCCCAGCAGCAGGGACACGTAGGCCACCGCCACAGTACCCAGGCGGGACATAGTCAGCAGCTTCTTCTCGTCCGCGTTGGGATTAATCTGCTTTTTGTAGACATTGGTCACAATGGTGCCCGTAGCCATCATCATCGTAGCCAGGGTAGCGGCAATGATCATGGTCATAACGGCAAAGATGATACCGGCCATAACGGGGGAGCTCATATCCTTAATAGCCCAGGCAAAGGCGGTGGCACCGTCGCCCAGATCGTCGGTCTTGGCTTTGGCCATCATACCGATGATAGCGGTAAGGATACAGATGGGACCGGCAATAACATAGCCCAGAATACAGCCCCAAGTGGCAGCCTTGTCGCTCTTGGCAGCCAGCACAGGCTGCAGGGCGGACTGCAGTACGATGGAGGTCAGTACGCCACCGATCATCCAGGCAACGATCTGCTGAGTAGACATAGCGCTCAGCTGGTCATAGCCCTCAGGCAGCTGAGAAATCAAACCGGAGTAGCCGCCGAAATCGCCAATGTTGGTAAAGATAAACCAACCCAACAGGATGTAGGTAGCAATGCAGACGACGCGGCCCACAATGGAGGCGCCTTTCATACCGGCAAATGCAGTGTAGGCCACGGCAATGGTCACACCGATAAACATACAAAGCTGAGTATTCAGGTTGGGAAGGACGATCTGCAGGATGGAAGCTACCGTCTTAAGCTGAATGGGGATATACACCAAACCAAAGATAATCCACACATAGGACTGAAGACGGGCAACTCGGACCGAGTAGCGCTTTTCCAGGTAATCAGGGAGAGCATCACTGGGGAAATTCCGGCGCATTGTCTTAGCCAAAATACCCAGGGCCAAAATGTAAAGTCCATTGGCGATGGAGTACCAGCTGCCGGCAATGCCCATCACATAACCGTTTTGCGCTGCGCCTACGATGCTCATACCACCGATCTGCCAAGCACCCAGCACAGCACCCACAGCAAAGATACCCATGGAACGGTCACTGCCGGACCATTGTCCAGAATTGGTGATCTTGGTTCCAGCATAAACACCGATGCCAACGATCAGAACAAATGTAATGATCCAGGTTGCTATCAACATAATTATTTCCTCCTTATTTGTGTATTCTAGTAATCCTCCCCCTTAATTCAGTCAATATATTATCATATATCTTGTTTGTTTTATTGAAAAAATCGGAAGCTTCTTCTCCTCTTTTTGCTTCATATTACAAAAAACGTCCTCAGCATATGCTGAGGACGAGAACGTGAGCTTCAATAAAGCTTATTTTTTCTGATATATTGTTGGTGATATTCCGGAAAACCGTTTGAATTCCCGACTAAAATGGGCCTGATCGCTGTATCCTAATATCTGAGCTACCTGAGAAAGTGTAATTTGAGGATAGCGGCACAGCAAAAACAGAGCCTGTTGAAAACGGATCTGAGCGCAAAGCTGCTTGGGAGCTACGCCCACCTGACTGCCCACGACAGACTGAATATATCTGGAAGAATACATTGTTTTTTCCTCCAGGTCCCGCACACGGATGTTCCCTTGCCGCTCCCAAATCAGCTGCGTGACCTCTTCGACCAAAGATCGCTCGCGGCCGCTAGTCCGACTGTCCGGAGACTCAGACCATGCTCCGATCATTTGCAGCAGCGCAGTACCTGGATCTGGCTTTCCAATGGCACACCGCATTTCCTCCACCTGGGACGGTGAAAACACGTCTCTCAAATCCAGCCCTTCCGCAGGAATCAGGTTTGCTGGGATATTGCATATCTGAGAAAAGGTTCCTGGAGAAAACCGCATGAAATAGCCATCTGTTAATCCGTGGAGCGGAATACTTCCCTTTGCATCCAAAACCCCATAGCAAAAGCCCTGAAAAGCTTCCGGACCGCTCAGCATGATCCCAACCTGGCCATTCCCCGGAACACACTCCAACTCCTCCTGATTCCAGTGGAAATGTGTAATGGAAACGCGGTCGGTGGTCAAGTTCTGATCTTTTTCCAAGCAAGACCAGTAGGGTTGGATGGAAAAGAAATATTTTTGTTCCGTTTTATTGGGCATGTGGTTTCCCCTCCTTTGAAACGAGCACAGATAAAAGGCAACTGCGATTTTGGAAAGGGCAACTTTATTTTATAGTGTATCTTCTTTTACGGTTTAGCGCAATAGATTTATGTGAAAAACCAAAATTTACCTTATAAATTTTATCATTGCTTTAGATTGTTATTTATATTTTCCCACCCGAATCAGTCAACTATATTGACAATATTTTGTGGATTTTTGTATAATAGCCATACTGTTAGTACAGTACAAATTACATATGGGGTGGTTTATATGAAAATTGATCCTCGGTTTTGTTCCTTTTACTACGAAAATATTCAGGAATTGCCCGATATCCAGCTGGAGTTGGATAAAACTGCCCTACTCATTGTTGATATGCAAAAGCATTTCGTAGCCAAAGACGGTCCCGATGCCCAGCAATGCCGCGAAGCAGGAGAGTGGGAGCGCTGGTCTTATTTCTTTGACCGTGTGGAAGAAACGGTCATCCCAAACACTCAGCGGTTGTTGACCTGCTGCCGGGAGTGTGGAGTCGAAGTCACCTTTGGCCGGATCGCCTGCCTAAAGCGGGACGGATCGGATCGAAGTCGGGTACAAAGTACGATAGGCTGGAACAACATTTTTGTCCACATCGATGCTGACAGCGCCGCCATGGTGGATGAACTGGCCCCTTTACCGGATGAAATCGTGGTGAATAAAACTACCGATAGTGTGAGTTTAGGTACCAACTATGCTCAGTTGATGCGTAATATGGGAATCGACACCATCATTGTAACCGGAGTTGTTACCGACCAATGTGTAGCTGGTACGGTTCGGTCCCTGGCAGATCAGGGGTTCCGCGTTATCTGCGTAGAGGACTGCTGCGCTGCCCCTGACCCGGTACTTCATGAGACAGAGCTGAAAATCATGAACGTAATTTACTGCACGGTATTGAGCACTGACGAAACCATCAAGCTAATTGAAAACGCGCTTCCCACTCCCAACGGCCCCAAACAGTAAGGATTAAGAGCTGCACGGACAATCCCGTGCAGCTCTTTTTGTTATTTACCAGGACAGAAATACTGATTGGAATCATCCGGTGCCTCATCTCGCTGGGTCTCCGTATATGTACGGATGGGCTGAAGCACCGTAACACGGTAAGATCGGAACAGCTTCTTCCGGCCTATATTTTGCCGTATGCGGTGTTCCGCATGGTTTCTCCACTGAGCCGCGGCCGCTTCGTCCGCCCAATAGTTGATGGACAGCTCCACATTTTCGTTCTGGGCAGAACGGTAAGAACTTCCTCCCAGAAATCCAGGCTGATGTGACAAAGCTTGTCGGACACTTTGGCCCAAGGCATGATATTCGTCCCGGCAGCCCTCCCTTAAGGTCACCTCAAACAGTACTGCAATCATGCCAATTCCCTCCGCTTACAGGTAGTCCGCACTGGCAATCAGATTTCGTCCCGTGCCTGCAATGTTCTCCAGAAGCACATCCCCCTGGTGAACAGGAGCAGATACCTCCAGATTCTTCACCAGCTCCATGCACTGGAAGAGCAGCTCTTTGGGCACTGCGGCATCGGTTCGGGCTGCCAGAAGTGGGGTATCCGGGTGTCCCTTGGTCTTTACTACGGTAGTGAGCAGCCGGACAGGCGCTTCATACTCAGAGCGGGCATAGCGCTCTCCTCTGGGGCAGGAGTACCCCGTGCATTCAAGGGCTTTGCCTTCCTCACCGGTCACTGTGATGGAGCACCCCATGGGGCACACCGTACAGATAATCTGCTTTGTCTGTGTCATTTCAATTCCCCCTGTTCCATCTCTACAATGACCGTACCCTGCTCAGGCAGCTGTGCTACATCCACAGTCAGTGACTCCATTTCACCGGGGCTGACCCGAGCCGCCTTGCGCTGGGCCAGGATCTGATCTCCTACCCGCGCCCGCAGGGTGACCTGAGTGGCCGGAGCGGAAACACGGAAGTATAGGCGGGCAGGCTGAGCCCCGCTGACTCGTGTCAGCTTCTGGGGACAGACATAACGCACACCAGAACCGGCTTGGGTGGGCAGTGTGCTCAACGGGGCAGGCATAACACCCATAGCATACAGGGCTGCACTGTGGCCGGCCTGCTCGCTCTCCCGGGAAACGTTGTCCACCAGATCGTTCACATGAACCACATTGCCGGCCGCAAAAATACCGGACTGACTGGTCTGCATGAACTGATCCACCACAGGTCCTTTGGTCACAGGGTTCAGCTCCAGCTGGGCTCCTCTGGAGAGCTCATTTTCGGGAATCAATCCCACCGACAGAAGCAGGGTATCACAGGGATAGAACTCCTCCGTTCCGGGGATCGGACGGCGCTGGGCATCCACCTGAGCTACCTTGACTCCCTCCACGCGCTTATTTCCTACAATCTCGGTCACCGTGTGGGACAGCTTGAGAGGAATCCCGAAGTCGTCCAGGCACTGTACCCGGTTCCGGGTCAGACCGGCCAGGTAATCCATGATCTCCACCACAGCGACCACCTTGGCTCCCTCCAGGCTGAGGCGCCGGGCCATGATCATGCCGATATCGCCGGAGCCGAGAATAACTACCGTCCGGCCCACCATTTCATTTTGCCGGTTGATCATGCGCTGAGCCGCGCCGGCCGTGTATACTCCGGCAGGTCGGGTTCCGGGGATAGCCAGAGCGCCGCGGGTGCGCTCCCGACAGCCCATAGCCAGTACCACACTGCCGGCCTGAATCTGTACAATTCCATGGGCTGCGCTGACACATACCAGTCCCTGTCCGGGAACAACCTCCAGCACCATCGTGTCCATAAGGATCTCCACGCCCAGTTCCTGGGCCTGGCGCGCAAACCGTCCAGCATACTCCGGGCCGGTAAGCTCCTCCTGGAAATACTTCAATCCAAATCCGGCGTGGATACACTGCTGCAGAATTCCTCCCACTCCAGTATCCCGCTCTACAATCAGTACCTTCTCCGCTCCGGCCTTCCGGGCGGACACTGCGGCAGCCAGTCCTGCGGGGCCAGCGCCAACCACAGCTACATCACATTTCATCTGATACATCTTGTTTTCTCCTCTCCCTGCTCAGCGCGTCCGGCCGGCGACCATGTAGGAGCCGGTCTGGTTTTTCCGAACCTCCTGCGGGGAAATCCCCAACTCCCGGGACAAAATATCCACCAGCTTCGGTCCGCAGAAACCGCCCTGACACCGTCCGGTACCGGCGCGCAGACGGCGCTTGATGGCATCCATGGAGCGGGCGGGGATGGGACGGTGGATAGCCTCTACAATTTCGCCTTCTGTCACTGTCTCACAGCGGCAGATCACTCTTCCGTACAGAGGATTTTCCTGGACCAGCTGATCTTGCTCCTCCCGGCTCAGATCCGGGAAGCGGCGGATCCCGGTACGGATGGGATTGAAGTTGGGATTGAACTGAGCGGGCATTCCCATTTCAATCAGAACCTGCGCTACATATTTGCCCAGCGAAGCCGAAGCAGTCAGACCGGTAGAACGCACACCGGAGAGATTGACGTAATTTTTGACGTCTTCATAGGTATCTACATGGAGCCCCTCGGGGTTGCGGTTTGGACGCAGGCCGCAATACTGGGTAATGGTATCCTGAAGATTGATATTGGGCACCAGATTGCGGGCATCCACGGCAATGGAGGCAAGTCCCTCGGCGGTGGTGGACTTATCCTCCTTATCCGTAAGATCCTCGGCGGTGGGGCCCACCAGCATATTCCCGTGGATGGTGGGGCAGACCAGTTTGCCCTTGGTGAGTTTGGTGGGAATGGGCAGCACGATATGCTCTACCCGGCATTCCGTATTCTTGTCCAAAATATAGAACTGTCCCTTGCGGGGATTGACGGTGTAGTCAGCCTTTCCTACCATGGCCGCCACTTCGTCACACCAGAGTCCGGCAGCATTGACAATGTACTGGGCCTGGATGTCCCCTGCGGTGGTGCGCGCACCTACTACCCTGCCATCTTCCTGGAGGATCTCGGTCACTTTGGTATTAAGCAGAAAACTGGCACCGTTATCCTGAGCATTTTCCGCCAGTGCTACTACCCAGAGGAAGGGATCGATGATGCTCTCCCGGGGGATGTACAGGCCGCCCTTGACCTCCGGATTCAGATTGGGCTCCATCTCCAGCAGGGCTTCCCGGGAGAGATATTCCACATCATATACCCGGTTGCGGAACGCCTTTTCCTTCAAAGATGGCAGCTTTTCAAACTGCTCCTGGGTAATGGCGGGAAGGATCGCGCCGATCCGCTGGAAGGGGACATCCAACTGGGCGGTCAATTTGTCATACATGGGGTTTGCCGCCACTACCAGCTGGGATTCCAACGTACCGGGCGAGGCATCATAGCCGGTATGAATAATCGCACTGTTAGACTTGGAGGCGTCTCCTCCCACATCTTCATTTTTCTCCACCACAAGAACGCGGAGCTGATACTTAGTCAGTTCCCGGGCAATGGCGCAGCCGACTGCGCCCGCGCCGATAATCAAAACATCCGTCTGATACAAGTTATTTAAACCCCTTTCCATGTTCCTCCCAGTGCAGAGAGCGCTCTACAGCCCGATGCCACTGGTGCATCCAATATTGGCGCTGATCCTCGCTCATGGTTGGCTCATAGCAGCGCTGTTCCATAGGCCGACCGCACAGTTCACTTAAATCAGAAAATACCCCATGTCCAAGGGCCGCACACAGCGCCGCTCCTAAAGCGGTGGTGTCCACCACTTGCGGCACCTCCACAGGCACTCCCAGAATATCTGCCTGGAATTGCATAAGGAACCGATTTTTAGCCATGCCTCCATCGGCGCGGATACTGGGAATGGTGATGCCGGAAGCGGCCTCCATAGCGTCCAGATTATCTTTAACCTGATAAGCTACGCTTTCCAGCGTGGCCCGGACAAACTGAGCTTTTGTTACACCGGCGGTCAGCCCCACAATGGTTCCACGGGCGTACTGATCCCAGTGCGGCGCTGCCAGCCCGGCAAAAGCGGGGACAAAATACATCCCGCCATTCGTCTCCGCCTGCTCGGCAAGCAATTCTGTCTCACCCGGACTACGGATCAGCTCCAGGCCATCCCGGAGCCATTGAATGGCGGCTCCGGCAATATAGACGCCGCCGTCCAGAGCATAAGTAGTTTTCTCTCCCAGCCGCCAAGCTACGGTAGTCAACAGCTGAGTCGGGATCCGTACCGGCGTGTCTCCCGTGTTCATCAACAGAAAACACCCTGTTCCATAGGTCGCTTTTGCCTGACCAGGGTAATAGCAGCGCTGCCCAAAAAGGGCCGCCTGCTGGTCCACCAGCATCGCAGTGATAGGCGCTGAGATACCCAAAAAAGTCTCCGGATCGGTCGTTCCAAAATAGCCGGCACTTTCCCGGATTTCAGGGAGAATATTTGGGGGAATGTTCATCAGTCCCAGCATCTCCCCATCCCAGCATCCTTGTTCCAGATGGAAAAGCATGGTGCGTGAGGCTGTACTGGGATCTGTACAGTGGGCACGCCCTCCGGTCATATTCCACAGCAGCCAGCTGTCCAACGTTCCAGCCAATACCTCGCCGTCAACGCTTTTTCTGCGCAAATCGGGCACATTCTCCAGCAGCCAGCCTAGCTTGGTGGCGGAAAAATAGGCGTCAGCCATCAGGCCCGTTCGTTCCCGAATCATTGCTCCATGTTCTTGCGCCAACTGGTCCGCATCTTCCGCGGTCCGGCGGTCCTGCCATACAATGGCCGGATAGACTGGTTTTCCTGTTTTCTTGTCCCAAATCAAGCAGGTCTCGCCCTGATGGTCCAAGCCAACACAACTAATCTCGTCAGCACGAGCTCCTGCCTGCTCCATGGCCTGTCGGGCCGCATCCAACACCGATTCCCAGATCTCCACCGGGTCATGCTCCACCCAGCCTGGCCTGGGATAATATTGCCGCAGTTCCCGGTATCCACGCCCCCGGACAGCCAGATTCTCATCCAAGAGCAGTGCGGTGGTTCCTGTGGTGCCTTGATCCACACCAAGGTAATAGCGCACAGCCAACGTCATCCCTCCTTCTTTCCCCAACATATAGTCAAGATATTTGCAAGTATTTTGTGGTTTTAGTTTATCAGCCAGTTTTTCCATTGTCAACAACAAACGTTTGAAAATAAAGAATATTTTTTGCCGCATTACTTTATATCAATCCATCAAAAAATGATACTTCTTTTTGCCTCATCTTGACTGCACACCGAAAAATAGGTAAAATATAGTCATATAATTCCAACCACACAAGAAAATTAACTCAATCGAGGGGATACTCCGTGAAATCGAAACGTCAAAGCGAGATTATGCGGCTTTTGCTGCTGGAGCGCACCTTAAAAACTGAAGATCTGGCCCATCGGCTTAACGTATCCGTGGAAACAATCCGGAGAGATATCAATGCCATGGTATCCGATAAAATTGTGCGGAAAGTCTATGGCGGGATCGAGCTTGCGCCCGATTCCCGGCGAATCACAGAAATGGCTGCCTGGGACGCCCGTTTGGCCCATTGCCATGCAGAAAAGGCCAAAATCGCTGCACGGGCATTGGAATATATTCCTGACGGAGCAACCATCGCTTTGGATATCGGCACGACGACCTACGAGCTCTCTTCCCTGCTGGGAACGAAAAAGGATCTAACTATTATTACAAACTCGCTCCGTGTCGCCACCAATATGGCCCAGAACACAGATCACTGTGTGTATTGTATCGGTGGTCAGATGACCCGGGTGGAGATCGTGGCGGGAGGCATGGCCGCGCGGGATTTTTTAAATAACTTTGCCGCCATTGACTACTATCTTTGCAGCACCGACGGAATCACTATCGAAAACGGAATGACCGAGTTTGACGAAGCCGTGGTGGCTGTCAAGCGCCGGCTGGTGGAGATGTCTGATCAGGTCATCAGCCTCATCGATCACAGCAAATTTGGAAAAAAGGCCTTGTTCCCCACTTGCTCTCTGCAAAACCTGGACCTGTTAATTACAGACGCCGGGATTGATCCCCTTTATCTCAAGCAGCTTAAGTCTGCCAAAGTGAATGTAGTCATTGCAGAATAAACCAATTATGCACCGCCGCTGCCCTTCCTTAAAAAGGAACTTGGGCCGCGGCGGTCTGCTCTTGTGCATCTCATCCAAAGAATCGACCAAAAATGGGGCAAGACGCCAAAATTAACATCCCCCTCTTGACTTTTCAAAAATTAAGGGATACCATTACCTCAGAAATTGGATACATTATCATATATCAAATATCTATGATAATGAATCAAAGCAAGGAGGAGGAAAACCATGAGCCCAAGCACCATTACCCTTCTTTTCCTAGTATTCGCTATTGTGATGTTCGTCTGGGAAAAGATCCCCCTGGGGCTGACCGCAATGATTTGCGCCATTGGTCTGGCCCTGACCGGCGTTCTGGATGTATCCGATGCCTACGCCGGATTTGTCAACAGCAATGTGATCCTGTGCGTGGCAATGTTCGTCGTGGGACAAGCCCTGTTTGAGACGGGCATGGCCAACAAGATCGGCGGCCTGGTCACCCGCTTTGCCAAGACGGAGCGGCAGCTCATCGTCGCCATCATGGTCATCGTGGGCGTGATGTCCGGATTCTTGTCCAACACCGGCACCGCCGCAGTGCTCATCCCCGTGGTCATCGGCATCGCCGCTCAGTCCGGCTACTCCCGCGGCAAACTGCTCATGCCCCTGGTGTTCGCTGCCGCTCTGGGTGGAAACCTGTCCATCATTGGCGCGCCCGGCAACCTGATGGGCGTCAACGCCCTCAACGAGCTGGGCATTGAAACCGGATTCTTCGAGTACATCGGTGTAGGCCTGCCCATGCTGGTGGCTGGCATCCTGTACTTTGCGGTCATTGGCTATAAACTGCTGCCTGATGGCAACAACCTGGGTGACGTAGAGGATGACCAGTTTGCCGTTAAGGATTTCAGTAATGTACCTAAGTGGAAGCAGATTACTTCTCTTGTGGTTCTTATCGTCACCATCATTGCCATGATCTTTGAAGAGCAGATTGGCATTGCACTCCAGGTCTCCGCCAGCGTAGCCGCACTCTTCCTGATCCTCACCGGAGTCATCAGTGAGAAGCAGGCTCTGCGCTCCATCGATCTGAAGACCGTGTTTCTGTTTGCCGGTTCTCTGGCTCTGGCGGATGCCTTGGAGTCCAGCGGCGCGGGCAGCATCATCGCCGATACCATCATCAACCTGCTGGGCAGCAACCCCTCGCCTATCTTCATGCTGCTGGTCATCTTTGTGGTCACCTGTACCCTGACCAACTTCATGTCCAACACCGCCACCACCGCTCTGATGGTCCCCATCGCCGTGTCCCTGGCCCAGGGTCTGGGCGCTGATCCCCGGGCTGTTGTGGTCGCTACCGTCATCGCCGGCTCCTGTGCCTACGCCACTCCCATCGGCATGCCCGCCAACACCATGGTGGTCGGCATCGGCGGCTATCACTTCCGGGACTATGTGAAGGCCGGCCTGCCCCTGATTTTGGTTTCCTTTGTGATTTGTATGGTGCTTCTGCCCATTCTGTTCCCCTTCTATCCCTGATCGGCCATTTAAAGGAGGTAATCGACTATGACCAAAGAAGAAAGCGTCCAGCTTATGACGGACAAAATGGCCAAGTTTGTGGCCTATGTAGGCAAGAAATTGCCCGACGACGTGGAGGCCAAACTGGCTCAGCTGCGTGAGCAGGAGACCAGCCAGCTGGCCACCACCATCTACGACACCATGTTCCGCAACCAGAAACTGGCCATGGAATTGGACCGTCCCTGCTGTCAGGATACCGGCGTGCTCCAGTTCTGGGTCAAATGCGGTGCCAATTTCCCCCTCATCGGGGAACTTGAGGCCCTGCTGAAGGAGGCCGTGGTGAAGGCCACCTTCGCCGCTCCTCTGCGTCACAACAGCGTAGAGACCTTTGACGAGTACAACACCAAGAAGAACGTGGGCAAGGGCACTCCCACCGTGTTCTGGGACATCGTACCCAACGATGATCACTGCGAAATCTATACCTATATGGCTGGCGGCGGCTGCACCCTGCCCGGTAAGGCTATGGTGCTGATGCCCGGTGCCGGCTATGAGGGCGTCACCAAATTTGTGTTGGATCAGATGACCAGTTACGGTCTGAACGCTTGTCCTCCCCTGCTGGTGGGCGTGGGCGTAGCCACCAGCGTGGAGACGGCCGCCCTGCTGTCCAAAAAAGCTCTGATGCGTCCTCTCGGTACTCACAACCCCAATGAGCGTGCTGCTGCCATGGAGAAGATGCTGGAAGACGGCATCAATTCCATCGGCCTGGGTCCCCAGGGCATGAGCGGTAAATTCTCCGTCATGGGCGTACATATCGAAAACACTGCCCGCCACCCTTCCACCATCGGCGTGGCAGTAAATGTGGGCTGCTGGTCCCATCGCCGCGGTCATGTCATCTTTGATAAGGACCTCAACGCCACTGTAACAACACATTCGGGGGTGAATCTGTAATGGTAGAGCTGAGAGACGGAAAGAAAGTTCTGGTTACGCCGGTAACGGCGGAGGATCTGGCCGATATCCATATCGGCGATATCGTATATCTGGACGGCGACCTGGTGACCTGTCGTGACGTGGCCCACCGCCGCCTGATTGAGGGCAAGCGGGAGCTGCCTGTAGATTTGAAGGGAAAGGCCATTTTCCACGCTGGCCCCATTGTACGGCCTATTCCCGGCCAGGAAGACGCCTATGAGATGGTGTCTGTTGGTCCCACCACTTCCATGCGCATGGAGAAGTTTGAGAAGGAATTCGTGGAACAGACCGGCGTGAAGGTTATTGTAGGCAAGGGCGGCATGGGCCCCAACACCGAGTACGCCTGCAAGAACTTCAAGGCTATCCACTGTGTCTTCCCCGCCGGCTGCGCCGTAGTGGCTGCCACCGAGGTGGAGCGCATTGCCGAGCACCACTGGGATGAACTGGGCATGCCCGAAACTCTCTGGTGCTGCAAGGTGAAGGAATTTGGTCCCCTCATCGTATCCATCGACAGCGAGGGCCGGAACATGTTTGAGGAGAACAAAGTTGTCTTCAATCAGAAGAAAGACGCTGCGGTGGAAGAGATCTGCAAGCACGTCAGCTTCATTAAATAAATCAGTCCCTCCGCAAAACACGGGGACGGCCATTAGGACCGTCCCCGTGTTTTGCTTACGTTGCACTTTATTTCCAGAGTGTGGTATAATCTCAAAGGAAAGAACCCCCTTTTCTTTCCGGGTCCTTTTCGGTATAATATCGTGTTATCAGTTTATTAAGCAAGGGAGCTACCCCTAGAACCAGAAAGAGAGGTGCCGCCATGAATCCCCCCATGATCAGTCAGACCCTGCGGGATCAAATTGCTGCCCAGCTGCGCAGGGAGATTGCCTGCGGCCGTCTGACTGACGGAGAGGAACTGACCCAGGAGCGGGTATCCGCTGCTCTGGCGGTATCTCGTATCCCAGTTCGCGAGGCCTTTCTCCAACTGGAGTCGGAGGGAGTGCTGCGCCGCCTTCCTAACCGGCATGTCCAGGTGGTGGGCTCCACCCCGCAGCGGCAGCGGCAGGGACTGGAGTTTTTGTCAACGGTGGAGTGTGAGATTGTCCGTCTGAACCCGGATGGTCCTAACTATTCTCTGCTGGAACAGCAGCTTATCCTCTGCCGCCGTGCTCTGGAGGCAGGCGATTTGGAAAGTCTCTACCGCTGTGACGATCAGTTTCACCTGGCCTTGGGCCACGGATTGAACCACCCTGCAATTTTACAGTTCCACGCCGTGGGACGCAGAGGTCTGCTGGAGGCCGCCGTTGCTCCCCTCCCCGGCGAAACCATCCTGACCTTAAACGAGGCTATCCTAGCCGCCTGTCAGCAGGACCGTGAAGCCTTGTGCCGGCAGATCCAGCGCTACTATCTGGCCTATACTGAGGTGGAATATCCATGAATCAACTCTCCCCCATTCAACTTCTCCCCGCCCGGGATCGGGTTGCAGCCGCCTTGCGGGAAGCCATCCTCTCCCATCAGCTTCTCCCCGGCCGTGAACTCTCTCTAAAAGATGCCGCACAGATGCTTGGTGTGTCGGTCACTCCGGTACGCGAGGCTTTTCAAATGCTGGATCAGGAGGGGCTCATTGAACTGCGCCCCAACCGGGGTGCTATTGTTCTTGGTCTGAGTGAGCAAACTATTCGGGACCATTATGAGCTGCGGGCGATCCTGGAGCGGGATGCAGCTGCATCTGTGTGCCGCAACGGAGCGGATCTCTCCGCTATACGTCAGGCATTCGACGAGTCCAAAGATGCTTTGGAACGCGGAGATTCCCTGGCCTACGGAAACTGCAACGAACTGTTTCACATGGCTATTTGGACGGCCAAGGGAAACAAGAAAATCGTGCAGACTCTCTCCCAGCTGTGGAACGGCCTGTCTATGGGCCACAAAGTGACCCGTGAGTCCTATGCCCAGATATCCATGGCCGAGCACACCCAAATCATGGAGGCTCTGGAACGTCGGGATGCCAAGGCAGCAGAGGAACTGATGGACCGGCATATCCACCGCAGTATGGAAAATATCCTCACCCACCTCAGTGCCGCCCAGAATCCGGAACAAAAAGTATAAATAAGAAAACCTTTGTTCCTAGCCCGCACGTCCCGTCGTGCAAGTACGATCTGTCAGCCGCGAGCGTTCTGCTACTTGCTACCCGTCAACGGGTTTAAAAGTTTCCCATAGTCAATAGTTCTCCGGCCTTATCTTCATCCAACTGGTGTTTGTGCAGTTGGCAGACCGCACTTCCATTATAGCAAAGGGAGTCTTTTTCCTTCATCATCGCCATTAGGCTTTTTTGAACCACTCGCCTAGCGAGTAGTTTTCTTTATACAAAAAGCTGCAAGCCAAATGAAACAAGGCTTGCAGCTTTTTTCTGCATATATTATGATGTTGGCATAGAAAATCCAGATTTATTTCTTCCGTATATTTCGGCGAAAGGAGACCGGTATGGACTCGATCACCCAGTATTTTCAGCTGGCCGCCCGGCGGCCTGAGCTCTTCGCCCCCTCCGACCAGATCCCTCTTTGCATGGACGAGGAGACACTGCGAAACTACTCTGCCTCTACTGGAAAACCGGTAGGGGTCGTCTACGACAACTCGCCCTACTACTTTGTTCTGGCTGATCTGTGCATACGGGAAAACGGGGAGCTATATACCTACGCCCGGGTAGTCTACCCCCACAAGAGTAATGGTGTGGTCGTGATTCCCTGCCGGAATGGCCGTTTTGGTCTTCTGTCCATTTTCCGTCATCCCCCCCGTATGGAGAGCGGCGGAGAATTTCCCCGAGGCTTTGGGGAGGATCTGACTCCGGCGGAAAACGGAGCCAAGGAGCTTTGGGAAGAGCTGGGTGTCCGCATTGCCCCAGAGGATTTGGAGTTTTTGGGGGAAATTCAGACCGATACCGGCATCAGTGCAGGCAAGGTACAGGTATTTTGTGCCCAGGTAGGGGAAGTAGACATCCCTGCTGACAACGGAGAGGGCATCCACGGTTTGCGCTGGGTCACACCGGTGGAGATGGCTCAGCAGGTGGCCGACGGCACCATTACTGACGGAATTACTCTGGGCGCCTATTTACAGTATCTGTGCCGAAAAAAGGAAACGGCTTGACCCCGCACTTTCTCTCCATTTCTCAAAACCATACATAAAAATATTTTTGGAATCATATGGAATATGTGATACAATGGTATGAAAAGGGCAAGGAATCAATTTCCTTGCCCTAAAACAAAAGATGTGGAGGAGAACGGATATGAAACGGATGAACCGATGGCTTGGACTATTCCTGTCACTGATACTAATTCTGCCTGTGATCCCAAGTGCATTTGCAGCGGATACCCAATCCAAAGCATCTGCCGATGCCCTGTATACGCTGGGGCTTTTTGGCGGAACGGGAATTAACAGTGACGGCACCCCGATATATGAGCTGGATCGTGTTCCCACCCGTAACGAAGCAATTACTATGTTAGTCGCTCTGATTGGGAAGACAGAGCAGGCTAAAGCAGGGAATTGGGATATTCCGTTTACGGACGTCGAGCCTTGGGCCAGACCCTATGTTGGCTATGCCTATGCCCACCAGTTGACCTCAGGTCTTTCAGCCACAACCTATGGCGGAAATCAGCCTATCACCGCTTCTCAATATCTGACCTTTGTTCTGAAGGCACTGGGGTATGAAAGCGGTAAAGACTTTCAGTGGGATCAGGCTTGGATCCTGACCGACCAATTAGGAATTACCGATGGAAAATATTCTGCACAGAGCACAACTTTCCTGCGTGGAGACGTGGCACTGGTATCCTGGGCGGCTCTGGATGCAAAGGAAAATGGAAAAAACAACACCTTAGCGCAAAAGATGATCAATGAGGGTGTTTTTACCTCGTCACAGTACGAGGCGGCCAAAAAGGACTCCGGCCAACAGGGCGGAGGAGACACTCAACCGCCGGTGAAGACGGAAGGGACTTTTGTGGGCAGCCTGGAATCGGATAAATACCATTACCCCAGCTGTCGGTATGCAGAAAAGATTTTGAAAGAAAACGAAATCTGGTTTGATACTGCAGATGAGGCGCAGCAAGCCGGCTACTCCCCCTGCGGAGTATGCCATCCCGGAACATAACCTGGTTAGCCCGTACTTCTCACCTCTGGTCTCTCAGCCATGCTCGCAGCAAGACTGCTCCATCCCACAGGGACAGACCAAACTGACGAAAAATCTCCAGAATGTCCAGCAAATTGAACTTCCAGGAGATAAAGGAGCCCACCACACCAAAAATCACGATACTAAGTGCGGTCAGGGCGTGGGGATTTACATGGCCCTGCGCCCCCAGATCCAGAAACAGATCCTCAGGCAATTCCAAAAGCCGGGAGACCAAAAGGAACAGCAGGCCATAAAACAGCGCAATGATAATCTGGCGACACAGGCTGAGGGCGATATATCGCCCCCAGCCTCTTTTTCTGCCTTTTGCGGGAGCGTCCGCTTCCTTCTGATGCCAACCTGGGGCATGCCGGACCAACCGGGACGCTGTATCCCAACGCGGCAGGCGGCCTGCGGGCGGTGCAAGCGCCGGAGCGGTACTGTCCGGTTTAAGAAACTTATGGACGCCCTGCTGGCCATCCTTCCAGTACGACGGCAGCCGCTGAAGGAAATCCTGCCAAAACAGTTCCTCGTCCCGGAAGCTTCGGGTCAGTCCCTGAATACTCTCAGCAATGGTATAATTATAGCACAGATCCACAATGGCCTCGGCCATGCACAGTGAGGAAACATCCCACCCTTTGGCCTGGGCTGTACGAAGAACAGCGTACCAGTCACTGCGCTGGTTCAGTGCGCCCCGCTCCTGGACTATGGGCCACAGCTGTCCAATCACTTGAGCGCCCCCGCACAGCTGAGGCCAGAGAGGGAAAGCCTGGGGCGGCTGTGCCGCTTCACACTGTGCCAGCACACGAGACAAGAATTCCGTCATAGGCGGATGGGGTTCCAGCTACGGCGGATTGGCTGCCAACGGCTCCCGGCTCAGGCGAAGGATGAGTTCCACATAGGTTTTGGCAAAAGCCAGCCTCTCCCGCTTCAAGGCCTCACCCTTCTCCCCCACTCCATCGGTGTTGAGGTTGGCCGCTGCATGGTGTACCTCATCCAGAATCGATGGATCACTGTACTCCAGTGCATAATGAATGGCAGAAAGCATCCTTTTGTTATCTGAGCGGAACGGGAGAGCGGAAAAAAGGAACCGTCCCTTGGTATCACTGAGGCATTGGTCTACCCCGTTTTGAATGTAGTGGGAGGCCGTGCGCAAAATGCGCTGCGGGGCACGACTGGGCAGCGGATCATAGGCTTTCAGTACACCGGCTTGAAACAATGGGGCATGTTCGCTGCGGCAGGAGGACAGTTCTCTGCGCAGGGCAGCGTCATCCACCGGCTTTCCATAACTCCCCGGAGCAAAACGAGAGTACTTCAGCACACCCATTTCAAACAAAGCCGCCAGATGGGGATAAAGTTTGGGGTCCCGCACGCCGCACAAAAAGCCTTCTGAGTCCGTGAGCTGATTGAAGGAGAGCACCACCCGGTTGCCCTTCAGCGCCACCTCCCGAAACATAGCCCACTGTGCCCGAAGGATCTCCTGGGGTGAGTTGCGCACGGAGTCCAGCTCAAACAGATACACCAGTTCATCCATATGGCCCGCCTCCCCAAAGAAGAAAGTGTTTGATGCTATCATACCATACCCCACCTGTTCTGCCAACGCAGACTCAGACAGGCCCGACCTCATGAAGCGTAAAAAAGCCTTCGTTTCCCAACGGGAAACGAAGGCTTTTCGTTAATCAAAGTCCTCTTCAAAGTAGAGCAGCCGCTCCCTGGGCGGGAAGGGGGAGTAAGGGTAGTAGGGATAATAGGCGTGCTCCGGCTCCTCCCGGTCCTCTCTGGCTCTGGGCGGCCAAGGCTCTTCTCCCAGGGCATAGGGCAAAAAGTAGGGCATCTGCTTGTTCCACCAGAACCAGCTGTGGTCCACATCAAAGCCCCAGTAGTCCATTCTGGCCCGAATACCTTTGCGCAGGAATACCTGCTCCAGACGGCGGGTAGCTGCCAGGGAGGCTTCCTCTCCCGCTCCCTGCCCGCAGCAGAACACCATACGCCGACGGTTGAACATATCAATATAGGGGTGGTCCAGAGCCATGCCGGACAGGCTGACACAGGGGTCGTTGGCATAGGCCACCTCATCCATGTAGCCCTGGTACATCCCATAGGTGTCGTACACGCCTGACAGGGCGATCAGCCCGTCAAACAGGTCGGGGCGGCGCAGGAAGAAGTTGGCCGCGTGGTAGGCGCCCATGGAACAGCCCACCACCAGCAGATCCTGCCCGGTGGCGTTCAGCTCCCCGATGCGGGGGACCAGTTCATCCACCACATAGTGGTACCAACCCTCGTGCATGCGCACCCGGTGGTAGGGGTCGCCCCACTGGTTGCACACCGTCTCCGCGTCGATGGTGTCGGCCACAAACAGCTGCAGGCGGTGCCGCTCCAGCTCCGACTTCAGCGCCTCCACCATCCCGGTCTCCTCCCACTGGAAGAAGCGGCCCTTCTCGCCGGGGATGACCAGCACAGGCTTACCGCCGGACCCATAGACCTTGAATTCCATATCCCGGCCCAGGCAGTCGCTGTATTCCTTATGGTACGCGGTGATCATAAACCCACCTCCCAAGGCAGAATGCTTGTGCAAGCGGATACATTCTTATTCCATATCATACCACATATGCTGACCGGGGACAAGAGGTCCCCCTCAGGGTGTGCGCAGGGATGCAATAAACTGCCGGGCCACCCGGGGTGTGCGTCCGGCATGGCGGATCTCCCATTCCATGGCCTTGGCATGAAGCACCTCTCGGTCCATCTCCAGCCCGTCCAGTCCGGCCAGATGGTCCACCAGGCTGAGGTACTCCTTCTTGTTCATGGTGAGGTAGGGGATGCGCAGGCCAAAGCGCTCGGCCAGGGCGGTCTTCTCCGCGATGGTCTCGAAGGCATCCACCTCGTCGGTACCCCGGTCGGAGAAGTTCTGGCGCACCAGATGACGGCGGTTGGAGGTGGCGTAGATGGCTACGTTGGCCGGGCGCTTCTCCAGGCCGCCCTCCAGGATAGTCTTCATGGAGGAGTAGGTCTTATCGTCCTGATCAAAGGCCAGGTCGTCAATAAACAGGATGAACTTGTGCCGGCGGCCTCCCAGAGAGCGCATCAGCTGGGACATGCCCACCAGGTTTTCCTTCTGGATCTCAATGAGGCGCAGGTCCTCCATCCCCTCCCGGTAGAGCATGGACTTCACGGTAGCCGACTTGCCGGTTCCGCCGTCGCCGAAGAGCAGCACATTGTTGGCCGGGCGGCCGGAGAGAAGCAGACGGGTGTTGTCCAGCACCTGCTGCCGCTGCTGCTCATAGCCCAGCAGCTCAATGGGGTGAGGGCAATCAGGATCGGGCACCGGAACCAGATGTCCCTCCTCCCACAGGAAAGCCCGATACCGGGCGTACAGGCCGCAGCCATTCTCCCGGTAGAAGTCGGTAAGGGACTCAAAATCAAAGGGGACCTGGGTCTCCCACTGGGGCAGGCCCTCCACCACGGAGGCATACTCCTGGGGCAGGGCGGCAGTCATGGCCTCCAGATAGGCGGTACAGGGGGTGCCGGCCAGGTCCATCAGGGCCTGCACATCCCGGCGGGCAGCCCCCTCCAGCACCGGGTCTTCTCCGCCCAAGTCTACCAGAGTCCCGTAGGGGTTGTCGGTGTAGCGCAGCTGATCCCACAGCCAATCACCTAGACCGGAAAATCCCTCCTGACGCAGCTGATAGAACACTTCGGTGTATCGGTCCAGAGCCTCCTGTCCCGCTCCGCCCCGGCAGGCCTGCAAAAGCTGGCTCAGCGCGGTCATCAGAGGGGTTTTGAGGATGGGACGGTAAACGCTCACGCCGCCCAGAGCGGCGGCACGCAGGGCAAGCTCCATGGTTTCTCTCTCCTTATATATACAGGGTTTTTCCCAATTTTAATGATTTCCGCCGCCCTTGTCAACCAATACAGGGTGTGATACAATGGCGTGAACAGTTCGGGCCGGGAAGGTTTTCCGGCCCTTGACCATAGGAGGACACATGATATCCATCGCTGGAATCAACATTGAAACACCCCTGGCTCTGGCCCCCATGGCCGGAGTCACCGACGTGGCCTTCCGCACCATCTGCCGGGAGCAGGGCGCAGGCCTGACCTGCACCGAGATGGTCAGCGCCAAGGCCCTGTGCTATCAGGATAAAAAGACGGTTCCCTTGCTCCAGTTGGGAGAGGGGGAGCACCCCGCCGCCGCTCAGATCTTCG